>ENA-OWPF01000112-OWPF01000112.1-human-gut-metagenome-genome-assembly--contig:-NODE-112-length-91566-cov-10.907334_pt1 | contig 91566 bp, 83 predicted proteins | sample MGYA00248261_ERZ651840 | MGnify/ENA primary metagenome ERZ651840 (study PRJEB26924, sample SAMEA4378268) | human gut metagenome | biome: human gut; feature: human-associated habitat; material: faeces... | reverse complement strand
GCAACTCGCGGGCAACTTGCTGAATTTGGAATCCCAGCATATTGAATCCCGAGGCATAATTGCCGACATTGCGAGTATGGACGCCCATCGACGCATCCAGTTCTTTGATCTTCGTGTCGAGCGATTCGATGTTTTTAAGCATCGTTTGCCCTTGCGCCCCCTCACGATCCGCGGCGCTCATATTTTTATACACCGCACGCATACGGGTAAGCGCCTGGGACATTTCGTTGATTGAGCCGATGGCGGTCTGCTCCAATTTGATTTGGTTGGCAAGCTCCCGCCTCAATTGGGATATTTCCTGCTTGTATTCCTCGATAGATACGGCAGCGTCCAATACTTGCGCCCTTTTCTTTGCAGACAATTGCCCGTTCTGCTGCTCTTCCTTATTGAGCGCGGTGACATCCGCTTTTAATCGTGCGATCTCATTTGAATATAGCCTAATTTGGGCTATTGCCTTTGTTTTTTCGTCGTTAGCGGCTTTTAGCTCACCAAGCAGGTCATGGTATGCCGCAGTTTCGGCCTGGGTAGCCGCTGTTCCTGCCGTAGAACCGCCGCCAGCAGTTCCGGTCGTGGCCGAGGCAGTAGCCTTGGACGCCGCATCCATTGCCTGCTGCTCCATCTGGGCGATCTTGCGCATTGCCTGTTCGACGCGAGCCTCCATATCGGCAATATGGCGATTTATGACTTTAAACCCGTCTGAGTTAGACGGAAATTTCTCCAACAACTGATATAACAGTTTCAGCGATTTGATAAAATTATTTAACTTTGCGGTGTCCGCATTTATTTTGAATGATAATGCACTCATTGCTACTCATTAAAAAATTCATTAATTTGCTATTCTAAGGGAACTCCGTAGTTGCAAGTTTGGATTACCCGCGTTACGGTAAAAACCATAACGCGGGTTGTTTATTTTAGGGTTCTTTGGCTATCGTTTCGGCTAAACCGAGCATAATAGCGGTTATTTGCGATATGTCCTCAATAGGAAGCATCGCCAGGGTTTTATTGTATGCATCGAACAGCTCGGGCAATGATGCCCGCCGCATTATCCGACGACGCAAAAACCATATTCTGATCCCGGCGAATACATTGCGGCTGCCAACGATAGCCAGAGCGACACTATGCGCCATCGCTGCTATGCATGCTTCGCTCTTATCCGGCTCTTTGTTGACATCCCGCGCCGTCATGATGCGCGTTGCCGTCATGGGGGACATCTTGTATACAGTGTATCCCTTCGATGCGATGCGGATACTGATAAACTCCCTTTTCCTGCCATCAGCGGGTAACATATCTGCAAGTTCCGCTAAGGTCTGTATCATAATCTCTTTGTTTACTTTTTCCATGGTGTAATACCTTGATTGGTTTTTGATTTATTTGTTTATTTCTCATCCGGCCATACCCTCGGTGGAGGTCACGTTGCGCCCGTAGAAACTGGAGTTTTCGTTTGGCTCGGTTGATCCGGTGGTTTTTCTGACCATCCAGTATTATCATAAGCTCGTCACGGCTTAATTCGACAGTCCACACCGAATAGTCGGCAATTACTGCCCGCCCTTCCGTCCTTCTCCCCATTATCCGCTTGCTAATTATGTTTATAATCCTTACCTTTGCGAATAATGTAATGCTTCGTTCGACAATGCCTCATAAGAGAGAGGGACTATCCCCCCTCTCTTATTCTTTGAGGCAATCCAACGCGTCGGGATGGAGTTCTATGGTGCCTTCGTATGATACCCTAATGACACTACGGTAGTCCGTGTCTTCCGGCAGGATCGCAGTCTTGAAACTCGGATGATCCGCGATCAAAGTATTCAATGCTTCAACCGCACGGCGCACCTGTTCGCATTGCTGAAGTACACGTCCGCGCATTACTGCCACTTCGAGCGTACGCCGTTGGTGCTGGTCGGCCAGCCAGTCGGTAGACAATTTGACCTTATCCCCGCTTACGATAAATGCCTTAGGGTCGAGGGCATCAGCCTCACCGACACGCAGCGCATTTTTGATCGCCTGTTGTGAATTGTCGATGACGCTATTCATGTACTCATTTGCCCGCGCTGTGAGCTCCTCCCGTGTCGTTACGATCTTGATCTGCTTCGCGTCTTCGGCGGCAAGCCGTTTCGCCTGTGTTCGGATCGCCTTGCTGTCAGACAGCACAATGTCCGCAATGCTTTCGGTGGATACGTCCAGGCGCGCCACTTTCAGTTGCTGGATTGCGGCCTCAAGTTGGGGAATAGCGGCTGCGTGGGCTTTAATATACTCTTCGTGCTTGTTTGTCTTTGCTTTCATATTCGATAATAGTTTAGTTTGCATTGGTTCAAAACCGGATATTCGGATTTATGGCCGAATCTTTGGGGACATAACTGGGATGCTCAGCGTCGGGAAGTGCCTGCGCCCACTCTTTCGCTAATGCCTTGTCCTCTTCTTCATACTCGGGGATGTACACACCCCGCTGCTTGTCTTGCTCTTGCATGGTTTAAGTTGTTTTTTTAATGTTTCACAATTACATTTGCCTGTGGCTTTCATAGGATGGTTACGATTTTGGGTTGGGCATAGGCGGCGTGGATCCGCCTATGTTTTTTTTTGCCTTTCCTGCCAGCCTCAATAGTCTACGCGCCAATCTTTTGGCTTGGGCAGGGCTAAAACACAGCATTGCGCAGTTGCCCTGTATGAAATCCGTGTCGTAATCGCTTGCGTCCGGGACGTACAGGATAATTTCGTCATCACCCCTGTGTGTGCCGTTGCTGTCTACAATCGTGGTCGTTACGCGGTCGAGCGTCAGTCCGATACCGTGTTGGTTGTCGATCTTGATCTGCTTCATGTTGTTTTATCCTTTAAAAAATAGTTGTTTCTTGGGTTACTTGCACCTGTCGGCCAGTCATGCACGGAACCTCCCCGCCTCGAAACCGTTGGCCATATAGAATGCGATTTTGTCGGCTGTGTACTTCTCACCGCCCCGGATGCAAAGGGCCGTGCCGAATCCGAATTCCGCTGTTTGCGGATAGCATTCATGCTTTCCTCCGTCTTTGCATACTCGCTTCGGCGCTTTGAACACTTCGTAATAGGTCAATCCATCGGAGGTGGTGCGCTTGTAACAGTACATTCCGTTGACCTTATTATGGGCGATTTTCTCAAACTTATCGCCCAACGTGGCAAATTCATCCGTCAGAGGATTGTATAATATTCGTTTTTTCATGGTGTATTCTTTCAGATTTCTATTTTCCTTCATGTCGTGGACACTTGTCCCACGTGGGTATTTTCATGCGCTCAAATTGCGTATTGCGTCAAAACGGCTCGGCCTCCTCAGCTACATCCGTCGCGGGGCTGTCGTAGTCGGCTATCCGGGTCAGGCTCTCGTTATGTCGAAAACAAATGCACCCTGTCGCGCCCTCTCGGTTCTTGGTGATATGCATCAGCCCCACCCCCTCGGCCGGAATGATCCCGTATCGGCCCGCGTCTATCTCGGTTCGCCCGTACATCACCGGACGATCGAGGAACAGCACCATGTCGGCATCCTGCTCAATGGCTCCCGACTCCCTAAGGTCAGATAATAGCGGCGTTTTATCGGCTCTTTTTTCGATGTCGCGCGACAACTGCGATATCAGAATGACGGGCACGTCGAATTCCTTGGCCAGCAGTTTGGCCGAACGGCTGATGGCGGCAATCTCACGCTCGCGGGTCGTATTCGGGTTGCGGGTCGAGGTGTCGAGAAGTTGCAGGTAGTCGATAATGACCATACCGCACTTGCCCCGGCGGTGCATCGCCTTGCATTGCGAGCGTATAGCGCCCATCGTGATATTAGCCCGGTCGTTGAGGAAAACAGGCATAGACGAAAGGGTGGCGCCGGCCTTCTCTATCTTCGTCCACCCCGAACCGTCGACATTACCGGTGCGAAACGCTCCCGAATCTACACCCGAGCTGCCGACCAGCATACGCCCGGCCAGCTGACCGGCTGACATTTCCAGCGAGGATATGCACACCGAGACGCCAGACGCGGCCGCAGCACGGGCAAAATGCAACATCGTGGCGCTTTTACCCGTTCCCGGCCTGCCTGCCAATACCACGAGCTGCCCGCCTCTCCAGCCGCCGGTCAATGCGTCAAGCCGTTGCAACCCGGTAGGAATGCCGATACACTCGCCCGCTTGCCTGGCCTGCTGTCGTCGCTCCAGATCGTCGAGGGTAGCTCGCACGACATCCGACAACGGCGCAATGTCATCCGGCCGCGAGACCCGGTCTGCAATTGCGGTTATCGCTGATGTAGCCCAATCCACAACGCCGTCGGGATCCGACACAGCGCGTGCCGCGAGTTCGTAGCCGAAAAGGCATAAACGCCGCCGGGTTTCGGTGTCTGCGAGCTGCCGGGCATGATCCAGCATGTTAGCGCCTGAGCCTACTACGCTGGTCAGTTCCGAGAGGTAGCGCAACATATCCCGGCCTTTGAGTTCCGGCCGTTGTGAAAGCGTATAGAGGTCGATTTTATCGCCTCGCTCCAACATCGAGAGCATCTCGCCGTAGATCTTGCCATTATTTGGGTCAGAAAAGGCCGAAATTCCGATGATCTCCATCAAGTCGGGGAGTTGACCAGGCTCAAGAATCAAGGCACCTAAAACAGCTCTTTCGAGCTCGGGCGATTCCGGTAATCCCTCGACGGGCGCCGGGCGGTTATAAGAAGTTTGTTTTTCGCGTTTCATTGTTCGGGTGTTTTTGGGTTGTGGTGTTAAACTCGGATTTGCGGCGCATCCAATTTCGCGCGGCGGCTTTCCAGTCTTTTATCGGATTTTTACCGGTTCGCCAGCCGTTAGCCGTGAAATAGTCGTAAAAGCATTCCGCATCCGTATCGCCTCCTTTGATCGTAGAAAAATAATCTTTGACTATTTCGAGCGAGGGGACGACAAACGCCGTGCGTTTGGTAGTCCCTCGGCGCGGCTTGTCCGCGCTCGTCGTTACCGAAGTGTCGTTACCTTCTGCATTCGTAGGCTCCCCCTTACAATCCCCCTTACTATCTATATCTTTATCCTTATCTACATCCTTATCCTTATCCTTATCCTTATAAAGGTTAGGTTCTTGGTTAGGTCTTTGGTTAGGTCTTTGGTTAGGTTCGCCCGCCTTGCCACTTGGGTTATTTCGGCTTCCTTTGGGCGCTCCGCCTTTTCGGCCATTCTCCACACAGGCGTCGTATCGGTTATGTGCGTTATCAATTACGGGCTTGATCGCAATAAACAACGCCTTTGCAACTGCATTGCTATCCGCTCCAGGCGCAATGCCTTCAAAAGCATAGTCGAATATCGTTTCCGATACGACCTTATACAAATCCGGCGGTAATTCGCGCAAAGATTCACGGAATGAGCGGTAATAGACCATCGTGTCGCGGATCATCGTGTACCTCCTTTCCGGGCTTGCTTACGCTCCCATTTAACCCAATCCGCCTCAAGTTGAGGGTAGCAATAATCATAGAAAATACGGGATAGATCAGGCGGCAAGTCGGGGGCGATACGGTCAAGGCCATACATTACAACCGCATCCATAAATAACCGATAGTCAACGGGTGCAAGCCCTTCCATCGCACCCCGAAAAGAGCGATAAAAAATAAAACTATTACGCTTCATGGTCGGCCTCCTTCCGGATAAAATACCGCTTGAATTTACTGCCGTGCTCGCTGGGCACCCATTCATCGAGGATGTCGATGCCTTTGGCCCTCAAATCGCGTATGCAACTCCGAGGATCGGATAATCGTAGGGCGACGGAAATGTCTGCGGCAGAATATTTTTTGCCTGATTGGAGTAAATTATAGACGCGCTGCTGATGGAACGCTAAAGTTTTTTGCGTATCTTTGCTGGTGTCCACACCAGGGGTTGCCGCTGCGTGCTCGCTTCGAGCGCCGGCGGCGATCTTCATTTCATACATAGCCCTGGTGTTATTTACGGTTGGCACTTTCGGCAATACGCAAAGTAGCAGCAGCCCGTTCATCCTCCGGCCGAACGGTGCGTGAATCAACCCACGCCAAAAGCGCCTTTTTCGAGAACACTATGCGGCGTCCGACCTTCTTGTACGGGATCGTATTTTTGTATACGTGATTGTAGAGCGTTGCCCGAGTAGTGGGGACGCTCTGTTCGGTCAGGAACCGGGCGGCGTCCTCAATATTCATTCCGTCTGATTCGACGGGCTCATTTTTGCGCCGGAAGTCGGCGAGTTTGGGAAGAATCGCGTTTACTGCATCGCTGATAATGGATTGCAGTTGCGCGGGAGTTGTTACGATTACGGTGTTATCCATAGCATCGTGAAGTTTTAAAAATTGAACACTTACCCGCGTCCGGGCGTTAGTGATCGATCACGATGCAAAGGAGCAAACAAAAAAGACGTCGGACTAAACGTCGGACGTCCTAAATTTTCATTTCACCCCTATTTTTTTTAGCCATTCTGCGGCGGCCTCTTTTGCAGTGGACTCGGGCTCTTTATAAGCTACCGTATCTTTGGGTTTGCACTCTATATTTCCGCCTGTAACCGCTTCAACAAAAGCAGCGAGGTTTGTTTTATCCATATGTGCTTGGAGGTTCAATTTATTAATCAACCCCCAAACTGCGGCGATTCTGTGGGTACGAGGAATGGTTTTACCTTGCTTCTTACGTGGATTGCCTCCTTCTGCATAAAAACAATCAAGCACAAAATACCTGTCTGGCATTTCCAATAACGCCTGCTTGATTTCATCGTCTATTAATAAGGTATCTATGAGGCCAAAATCAATGGCAAACATTTTTAATCCTGACATATACTCCTCTAATGCATCAAGCATGCATGAAAAATCCGCATATTCTTCGTGAGGATATATTTTTTTCAATACATCGAATGCCTTACGACCAAATTCCGCATTTGCAAATTCTACATATTGACACACCGGCGCAAAACGAATCGCTCGTGATAACAAGACATTCCTCCCCTTATCATCCAACGGCATCATAGCGGTTTCTATATCGTCTAATTTGTCGTCGAAAAATTCTATATATGGACATTCGCATTTCTTATATTCTGCGCATATAACGGAGCAAATATTATTTAGTGTTTGCACACATTCCGCCTCGTCCAAATAATCTATTTTATCGGAATCGGCATCTATTTCGCCATCTTCTAAATTTGTCTCCCCAATATCCCTAAGCAATCGCAAAACGCGGAATACGGCATCGCATATTTCCAATTTATACAAATTACTATATTTCATATGTTATTAAAATTTAGTTAATATTTCTGCATTCTTTACCCGCTCCTCCCGCTCAAAGCTGGCGAGGTAATTCTCCGTTGTTTTGAGGTCTTGATGACCGAGGCTTTCCGAGATATAGGCAATGTTAGCTCCCGCCCGCTTTAACACCGTGGCGAACGAATGCCGGGCCGTATAGGTCGAGATATTACCGATGCCGAGCTTTTCACCGACCTCCTTCATGCGCTTGTTGATCGCACGGGTCAGGTACTTGGTTTTATTCTTACGGGTTATCGCATCTTCTTTACCGGTCAAGATTGGGAAAATAAACGCGTCGGGGTATGGTGTTTGCCCCCAGCGGTCGATAATAGTCTGCATCGGAGGCGTCAATACCGCCTGTATATCCCGCAATGTTCGACTGGTGGATTCAGTCTTTTGCCGGACAAAACAAATTTCGCCGTTCACAATGTCCCTGTACCTCAACTTCACGAAGTCGGCAACATTAATCCCATTGCACAGGTAGAGAAATAGCCAATAATCGCGGTATTTGGCCGTCGCCTCGCTCCCATCGTCATAATTGGCTATTTGCCCTATTTGCTCCAAAGTAAGGGCCATTTTGCGCCCCGTACCGGCTTGTATTTCGTATCGTCCCCGGCCAAACGGGTATTGCGATTCTTTGAGCACGCCCAAGCGCTTTGCATCGTTGAGGACTGCGCGCAACGTTCGCAGGTGAATTGCTATTGTAGTTTGCCGCTTCCCTTCTTTACGCATGAAATCGGCATACTTTCCCAACCACGCCACCGTGATAACATCGAACCGAATCCGCATCCCGGCAAACCGCTCCAACCCCTTCAATACATTGTCGTATATCAACATATTTCCTACACGTCCGGCCTTCTCCAATTCTGCTATTTTCGCCCGAAACATCGTATTAACCGTATCGGATGCTGCGCCTTTTAGTCGGTTATTGAGAGCGTCGAGCGAGAACCCGCCAGCCCCTGCCAACTCCTCAACAGCCGCCCGCACGATCTGGTAGCTGCTTTCGATGTCCTTACGGATCGCCACAAGTGCACGCACCTTTGTAGTCGGCAGTATTTCCCATTCCTCCGGCGATAAATCCTTTCCAGTCGGATAATAGTTCCGCACTCGATTGTAGGTAACACGGATTTTTACGGGGCACTTACCGGACTTTTTCGGGTGCGCGGTATCAAACATTGCGGCTACCGTCACACCGTCCTTTGAATAGTTCATTTTGTGTATAAATTTTAATTTGCGGTACACAATTTACACACAAATATACGGATTTAATCGAAATAAGCAAAAACAGATTGAAATAAAATAGCTATATTTGCATCTGAGAAACAGACATTTACAAAACAAAATAAAAATCTGCAAAAATCTGCAAAAATCGCCGAATTACGCTTTGGGAGCAGGGGGTCGTGGGTTCGAATCCCGCTACCCCGACACAAGAAAAAAGCCTTTCAGACAGCTCTGGAAGGCTTTTTTGTGTTTGTCGCAAAGCATCCTATTTTGCCGGTTTTTGCTCGGTTAACACGTTTTTCGACTATTTGTGTAAACCGATGTGCAGCGGCGGGTATAGTGAACTGCGGAAACTGTCCGCCCCGCAGACCGTCCGCGACCATGTATCGCAGCCACCCGGCAGCAGCAGTTCGAAAGCACGGGGCTTGCAGGCGGGAGACGGAACGGGGAAACAGGGTGAGACAATGGAAGGGACGACGGAAAGGACGATTGGAAAGGTACCGAAAGGGATGATGGAAGGGGCAACAGAGAAAGGCAACGGGGATAGGCAACAGAAGGGGTACTGCAAGCGCTGACGGAAGAGGCGGCAGCCGAAATATAACCGGGAAGGCGTTTTTTGCAGAAATTATTTTGACTTTTCGGATTTTCGACTTATCTTTGTGCGCTCTTAAAACGATAAGAGCCCCAAATGTTCGGGGTGTAGCGCAGTCCGGTTAGCGCGCCAGCTTCGGGAGTTGGAGGTCGCTGGTTCGAATCCAGTCTCCCCGACAAGAAAAAAGAGGATATTCGATATCCTCTTTTTTCGTATTGATCCTAACCTACCCCACGATGAAACAACTCCATATCTGTTTTTGCCTGCTGTTCGGCACCGCGCTATCCGGTTGTGAAATACCGATGACCGCCCAAGACCGGATCGCCGTGACACGAATTTGCGAGGTGCTGGAGCTGAAAGCCCAGGTTGCCGCAGCCGTCTGGCCGGGATTCGACGATCCGCAATTCGAAGTGCCGCTGGTCTACTTCACCGACTCGCTTTGCTATGCCGTAAATCCCGAAGCGCGGTTTCTGGCGCAATATCCGGCAACGCTGCGTTACAGGGACGGTGAGTTGAAAATCTATACGACGCCCACGATCGACTCGCTCGAATTCCACATGCAGGGAACGATTTCCTTAGACCCGGCCGATGCCGGTTCGGCATACAACTACCGTTCGGCATACCTGCTGTGCAGTTCGCCCGAGATTACGGCCCGCTGCATACCCGGCACGGAAGAGGTCGCCATATGGCGGACGATGGTGCTGCACGAATATTTCCACGGATTCCAATTCCGGCATCCGGCGTATCTCGCGCAATTCGAAGCTTCGGGAGCGGGCCTCATCCCTTCGTCGGAGCTGGTAGGACACTATCAAAGATACGGCTGGTACAAAGAATCCGTAGACCGGGAAAACGCATTCCTGCTGGATGCACTCGGGCAAACCGATGCGGGGATGATCTGCAGGGACATCGACGGATTCCGGAAACTGCGCGCGGAGCGCCATGCAAGAATGCGGCGCGAACTGGCCCCGGAAGCAGTCGGAGCGGAACGGGTTTACGAAACGATGGAGGGCACGGCGCGTTACATCGAGTTCCATGCCTGTCCGGGCGGCTACGACCTTGACGCGAACGACTGGCTCTACCGGACGGACATATCCCAGTATATGTATGCCACAGGGTTCAATATCGTCCGGCTGCTCGACAAGCTGGGGGTCGATTACAAGACGAGGCTGTTTGACGAGGGGCTCGCATTGGACGGGCTTCTGCCCGAATAAACGGGCACGGGCACAGGTGCCCTGGCAATGCCGTGGGTAAAAGCCGCCGAGGAAAGAACATCCGAGGATGAGCCGTCGAGATCGGAATAGCTAAGATCGGAGCCGACAAGGAAAGAACTGCCGAGCCCCGAGGAAGAGCCGACAAGGGAAGGGCATCCGAGGAAGAGCAGTCGAGATCGGAACAACTGAGATCGGAACCGCCGAGGTAAGAGCCGACAAGGAAAGGGACAACCGAGGAAAAAACAGCCGCCGACGGACGGCGGCCCCATTTTCAGGAAGGGATATGCGTCAAAGCCGGTGATAGTGGCAATAGAGCAACCCGCCGTCGTCGCCGTGCAGGTGCATACCGCCGCCGAGGCAGTAGCGGAACATCTTGCAGGAGGCGCATTCGCCGCGCCGCGCCCACTCGCGGTTGCGAAAGGGTTCGAAGCGGTTTTGCCACACGTCCCAGAATTTGTCGCGGTAGATATTGCCCTGGTTGAAATTGGCACGGATCGACGTGCAGCCCGAAATGGCGCCGTCGACGCGGATCGAGGCGACGGAAACGCCCGCGGCGCACTGGTAGAAATGGTCGCGCACCTCGGTTTCATACCCGCCGAGGAAGCCTTCGCAGGCATAGCTGACGTCGATGCGCCCCTCACGCCGGGTCTGCCGGATAAACTCCAGCATCGCACGGAACTGTTCGTCGGTCGTGCGCAGCGACGGGTCGTCCTTGGCACGGCCCATGGGGAAGATCGAGAAGAGCCGCCAGTGTTTCAGGCCCTCGGCGACGAGCATCCCGCAAAAATCGCCGAGCCTGGGCACCATCGCCCCCGTGACGCAGGTCACCACGTCGCAGGCGAGCGACGGCTCGCGGACGATCATGCGCAGGGCGCCGAGCGCCCGTTCGTAACTGAGGGGATTACAGCGGATATAGTTGTGCTCGCGTTCGAAGCCGTCGAGGCTCACCGAGACCGTACGCAGCCCCGCATCGAGCAGGCTGCGGAAACGGGATTCGGTCAGCCCCAGCCCGTTGGTCACCATGCCCCACGCATAGCCGCGGCGGGTGACCTCCGCCCCGGCGCGTTCGAGGTCGGGGCGTACCAGCACCTCGCCGCCCGAAAAGATGACGAGCACCTGCGCAGGGTCGACATGGGGCGTAACCTCCTCGTCGAGCACCTTCAGAAAATCTTCGATCGGCATGTCCCGCACACCGGGATCCACGCGGCAATCGCTGCCGCAGTGGCGGCACGAGAGGTTGCAGCGCAACGTACATTCCCAGAAGAGCGTATCGAGCCTGTGCTCGGCGACAGTCGAGGAGTAAAGGTCGGAAAAAATATTGAGGGCCAGACGCTTGCGCAGCCCCAGGCGGCGACGGGACATGGGTTACTTCCCCCCTTCGGGAGCCTTCTTGCCCTTCGTGTCCATATAGGGCGTGTCGTCGGCGGGTTTCTCGGCTACGGGGTCGAGCTGCTCGTCTTCGGCAGGGCCGACCGCCGACTCCTTGAGAGGCACGCCGATCGTTTTCTGTCCGGGAGGGCGAACCCCGTACATCACCATCACGCGCGGGGGTGCAACCGAATCCCTGACTTCGGGCGCACCGGCTTCCTGTTGCTGTTCGCCCTCGCCCTTGGCGGGCGCATTCTTGACCGTGGAACAGGCTGCCGAGAATCCCAGCAGGGTCGCAAGTGCGAGTTTCAGTTTTTTGTTCATATTGCGTCGACGTTAAAAACAATCTTCAGGACAAAGATAAAAATTTTCTGCCAAAGATGAAAAAACATGCCAAAAAGTTTTGAAAGCCAATGTTTTTTATTTTACTTTGCCAAGTACAAACTTTTTAATTTACATTTTTATGACAGGCAAGGTTAAATGGTTCGATAGCAAAAAAGGCTACGGATTCATTACGGGAGAGAACGGCAAGGAAATCTTCGTTCATTTCTCGGGTATCGTGACGGACGGTTTCAAGTCGCTCAACGAAGGGCAGGCAGTCGAATTCGAAGTCGGCAGCGGTGCCAAAGGCGAGCAGGCTGTGAACGTAACCGTGGTTGAATAACCCGGCGTCCTCCAAATTCAGGGAATAAGAGCTGTATTTACTCAATATATCCAAGCACTGAATTTTATGTAATTTACGGTGTCCGGAATTCCGGACACCGTTTTTCTTTGCGGGGCGCAGCCTGTGCGACGGGCGGCCGCAGGCCCATCACTCCCCTGCCGGAAGGATATGCCCGGTGAAATTGAGGTAATGGCTGCGCCTATTGAGATCTTTATTGATCCGGACAAAGCACTTGTTCGAACCCTTATACAGCGTCACGATCACCTCCCGGTCCTGCGCGTTTTGGGGGCCGACGATCAAGAGCCGGTACTGCAGGTCGCCGTTGCGCTTGCGTTTGAGCAACGTCATTTCGGCAGCATCGTCCTCGATGTTCAGGGTGCGCCACGTACTGCGGGGAAAGAGGTTGGGCGACAGCCGGATGACGGCATGCGTCCCCTGCATGGAAATGTAACTGTCCGGAGATTGTTTCACCGGGATTTTATCGCCCGGCAGGTAAAATTCATCCCCTTTGATCACGAACATGCGGGCATCGAGCGCCCGGAGCGCCTGCTCGTGCAGGGCGGCCGAGGCGGCGTCCCCGTCAACGGATCGGGGTTCGGGGGCAGAGGCGGATTTGGTTGCCGCACAGCCAGCCAGCACCAGCACCAGCACCAGGGTGGCGGAATACGAAAATTTCGATAAGGTTCTCATGGCTATACAATCACGGTATTTACATTGTGGTATTTCGGGAAAAGGACAGTCGCCAGGGGATTTCTGTTGGAATTAAGATTTCAAAACAGGAACTTTTTCATGACAACATTTTTTTTAGTGAGACATGTTTATTATAAAGCCTGCGCTTTATTTTATTCACAATATAATAAATAAAATTGCATTCTGCAAGAGGGCAGGCATTTTTTTGCCCGTTTGAAAAATAAATCGTAATTTTGGGCGGCAATTTAGGTTAATTCAGGTTCAAACATAAAAACCCAATCACAATCATGAAAGAAGCAATCGCAATTCTGACTGGCGGCGGCCCCGCACCCGGTATGAACACCGTGGTAGGCAGCGTCGCAAAGACTTTCCTCCGCAAAGGTTACCGCGTAATCGGCCTGCACGAGGGCTACACGGGGCTCTTCAACCCGTCGCCCCGCATGGTGGACATCGACTACCCCATGGCCGACGGCATCTTCAACCAGGGAGGTTCGTTCCTGCAGATGAGCCGTTTCAAGCCCAAGGATTCGGATTTCGAAAACAACTTCAACCTCAAGTTCTTCACCGACAACAACGTCAAGCTGCTCGTGACGGTCGGCGGCGACGACACGGCATCGACCGCGAACCGCATCGCCAAGTTCCTGGAGGCCAAGAAATACCCCATCGCAAACATCCACGTGCCCAAGACCATCGACAACGACCTGCCGCTGCCCAAAGGCACGCCGACGTTCGGTTACGAGTCGGCCAAGGACAAGGGTGCCGTCATCGCACGCGCCGTCTACGTGGACGCCCGCACGAGCGGCAACTGGTTCGTACTGGCTGCCATGGGCCGCAGCGCCGGCCACCTGGCATTCGGCATCGGCGAGGCCTGCCACTACCCGATGATCGTCATCCCCGAGATGTTCGACAAGACGGAAATCACGGTCGAAAAGATCGTGAACCTCGTCATCTCGTCGATCATCAAGCGTAAGATCATGGGCATGGACTACGGCGCCGCCGTCATCTCGGAAGGCGTATTCCACGCGCTGAGCGACGAGGAGATCCGCAAGAGCGGCATCCATTTCACCTATGACGAGCACGGGCACCCCGAGCTGGGCAAGGTGTCGAAAGCGCACATCTTCAACGAGATGATCGAGAAAAAGCTCAAGGAGATCGGCCTCAAAGTCAAGAGCCGCCCCGTGGAGCTGGGTTACGAGATCCGCTGCCAGACCCCGATCGCATACGACCTGACGTACTGCTCGGAACTGGGTATCGGCGTACACAAGCTCTTTGCCGAGGGCAAGACCGGATGCATGGTATACGTAGATTCGGAAGGCAACGTCAACCCGCTCTACCTGAAAGACCTGCAGGATCCGACGACGGGCAAAATACCGCCCCGTCTGGTGGACATCAAGTCGGACAAGTTCTCGTCGGTGGTGGACAACATCATCAATGCCATCACGCCTGCGGACTACGAGGCTGCGAAGCAGTATGTCTCAAACCCCGAGGAATACGATTTCCACAAGATTCTGAACTGGAAATAATCCCGCGCAGGGACATTTTGAAAATCCCCGGAGGCTATCGCCTCCGGGGATTTTGCTTTGCAGCAGGCAGCGGGGAGCGGCTGCGGGAAGCGGGAGGAGAAGCGGCAGCGGAAACTGGCAGCGGAAACCGGCAGCGGAAACCGGCAGCGGAAACCGGCAGCGGAAACCGGCAGGCTATTTATCGGTTCCGATCCAAGTCCATTTATGCCAGATATATTCCAACGGCCCCTGTTTGTGCCTCCCCAGCCACCATTTGCAGAACCGCACCTGCAGCAGGAACACCAGAATCCCGACCAACAGGCTGGCCGTATATCCGCACCGAGGGGCAAGGTAGAGGCCGAACGGGAAATAGACGAAGGCCCCGATGACGGATTGGGAGAGGTAGTTCGTAAGGCTCATCCTGCCGTAGAAGCGCAGGCCGGCAACGGCGGCACTGAACTTCCTGCGCTGGTAAAGCAGGATGAACGAAGCGACCAAGACCAGCGTAAAAGCCAGCTTCTGCCACATGTCGAGCGCCGTTCCGGCTGTCTGCCCGACGACTGCACCGTTGTCCATGACAAGCTCCCTGAGCGTATACAAAGGGGCGAAGGCAATGGCGGAGACGATCAGCGTTTTCACCCAGAAGCGGAGGTTCTTTTCGGTGGCGACGAACAACTGTTTCCTGCCGATATAGAAACCCAGGAGGAACAACCCGGCAGTCTGGACGAAACGCCCGGCGTTTACCGCCCACAACAGGCTGGCCTTCTGCCCCAAGGTGACATTGCCCAGGATGAAATCCCCAAAATTCCCGGCTTTCGTGTATTCGGCCACTCGGGCATACATTTCACCGACCCCCAGATCGGGCAACCGGTGGGCCGGATTCAGCAGGCCGGCTATGCAGTGGTACCATTCGACAGGCTGCAACAGGAAAACGACGGCGGCGGCGAGGATAGCCCCGTCGCCCCAGTTGCGCGTAAAAAACAGGACGAGCCCCGCGATGACGAACAGCAGCAGAACATCCCCGGCCGGGAAAAAAGCCGCGTTCAGGGTTGCGAACCCGGCCAGCAGCACCAGCCGCCACAGGAAACGATAACCGAAGTCCCCGCCCCGCCGCTTCAGGTTGTCGCTTTGAATGTAGAACGTGAATCCGAACAGGAGGGCGAAAATCGCGTAGGCCTTTCCGGCAAACAGGGTAAAGACGACGTTGAAGACCCCCTGATCCAATGCATTCAGCCAGCCCGGGGAATCGGCAGGATAGACCGGGAAGATAAAATGTTCCAGGTTGTGAACCAGGAGAATAGCCATAACGGCAAAACCCCGTAAAGCATCCACGGCCTCTATGCGCGGGTGCTTGCCGATGAGTTGTTCCGATGAATTATTCATATATTATTTACAATTTGTCCGAGCCTTTTGTGCCGCGGGAGGAGCCGTGTCAGAAAAGCGTCGGTTCGGTCAGCGCGACTCCGGCACGCTGCGGGTGGAGGTTCACGAATTCCAGGCCCCGGCGCAGGGCGCGGGAAACCGTATGGCGCGTGCCGCCGGGCGAACCGTCGTACCAGGCGACGAGCAGCGAGGCATGGTCGACGAGGTAGTTGTTGCGCACGGCATAACACCCCGCACGGTAGACCGGAGACAGGACGACGGCATCGTCAGCCGAAGCCATCGCAGCGCGGTAGCGGGCGCGGTCGGCATGGGAGAAGCGCGCCTCCTGCCCGCCAAAGGGCACTACGGCGACGAGCCGCAGCCCGGGGAGGGAACCGCGCAGTTCGAGCACCGCCTCGGCGGCGGCCAGGTCGAAGCCTACGGCCATGCCGCAGAGGAACGTCCTGAAACCATGGGCATGAAGCCCGCGGATGGCGGCGGCAAGCGCGGCGGCGGCCTCGCCGCAATAGGTACGGTGGCCGGTGAAGGCCACGGTTGTGCAGGGATCGGGGATCATGTTCCCAAAGGTAACAATTTGGCGCGGACTTTGCAACTCGAAAGGCTGAATCAAATAAACACCAACAGCTATGAAAAACACAGGAATCGTCATCGCATCGCTCGTGGGCGGCATGATTATCGGATCGGCCCTCACGATGCTCTTCACGCCCCAGTCGGGTGCGGAACTCCGCAAACAAATCAAAGACCTGATCGGCGACGAAGTCGACAAGGTACGCGAAAAAGTGGACGAAGTGCGCGGCAAGGTCGAGGAGGCCCGCTGCAAATGCGAGGAAAAGTAAACATCGCCTGAATGACGTCTCATGGGGATGGATAACAGAAAAACTTCGGGCGGCTCCTTCGTCGCGGCGCTGGTCTTCTTCGTGATGACGGCCTCGATCGCCATCTTCCTGCTGCTTACGGCACTGGTCGTATGGCTGTCGGAGGTGACGGGCTCCTTCATCCTTTCGTCGCTCATCGTCGGGGGATTCTTCGCCGTGCTCGCAGCAGTGATCTACCTGCTCGCCATACGCGAGGGCGTGGAGCGCATCCGCGACCAGGTCGAAACGGTCTACGACGTGGCACGTGCCGCAAAGGAGGGGTACGAGTGGCTCACAGACAAGTTTTTACTGTTTATGAAGCTGCGCGAAATGCGCAAATGAAAAGGGCGGCACACTGGTGCCGCCCTTTTCGCATATAGTGCAATACCTAATACTATTTGCCGAAATAACGCTTGTAGAGGCCTTCGAAACCTTTGCCGTGGCGGGCTTCGTCCTTGGCCATTTCATGTACGGTGTCGTGCACGGCATCGAGGTTCTGCTCCTTGGCCATGCGGGCCAGACGCATTTTGTCCTCGCAGGCGCCGCTCTCGGCGTTCATGCGCTTGTAGAGGTTGGTCTTGGTGTCCCAGACCACCTCGCCGATCAGTTCGGCGAACTTCGAGGCGTGCTCGGCCTCTTCCCATGCGTAACGCTTGTATGCCTCGGCGATCTCGGGATACCCTTCGCGGTCGGCCTGGCGGCTCATCGCAAGGTACATGCCCACCTCGGTGCACTCGCCCATAAAGTGGTTCTGGAGACCTTCCCAAAGCTCCTTGCTGGCGCCCTTGCCGTCACCGATGACATGCTCGGTCACAAATTCGAGGTTGCCCTCCTGCTCCACGACCTCGACGAATTTCTCCTTGCCAACTTTACACATCGGGCACTGGTCGGGTGCCTCGGGGCCTTCGTGAATGTAACCGCATACGGTACAACGCCATTTCTTTGCCATAATCGTAATAATGTTTGAGTGTTAGTTTTTCTGTTTGTGCAGTGCAAAGGTAACGATTAGGCACAAAATCCGGATAAAATCCCGATTGTCTTTTTTTATAGGGCGATAAGCAACGCTTATAGCCGATGTCATGTGCACGCGCGCAGAGGCGGGGAGGGCGGAGAAGAACGGTATGAAGAGCCGGCGGAGAAAGCGGGCCGCCGGGAACGGGACGCCCTACCCTCTCCGGTCGATAACCTCCTCGATATAGGGCACGTCGGTGGAATCCTTCACCAGCACGCGCTTGTCGCTGTCCAGCAGGTAGAGCGACGGAATGGCCGTCAGGTCGTAGGTGCCGTTTTCGCGGACGAGGCAGCCGGCATCGTAGGCGTTGATCCAGCTCGCGGGGATATGGTCGCGGTAGTTCCGCCACTCGGTGAGGTCTTCGTCGGGATAAAGCGCCAGTATTTTGAGGCGGCCGCGCTCGATCATCTCCGAAAGCATGGGCGAGCCGGCGATCTGCTCGCGCAACTGCTTGCACATCGCACAGCCGGGGTTGTTGATGAACAGCAGCGTATATTCGGCCTTCACGCCGTAGAGCGTGCCCGTGGCGCCCGAAGCGAGCGTGTAGCGGAAATCGTTGGCACGCTGCCCGAGGCGGTTCTGCGAGGCCATAGCGAGGTCGTAGGCCGGCCCGATGCGTTCGTATTCGTCGTAATAGGGACTCGCCAGCACGGCCTGCATCACGGGGATATAGAATTCGTCGTTGCGCAGCGGGGAATTGGGGTCGTGGATCACCTGTTGGGCGAGCATCGTGAAGTAGTCGAGCATCGGGCGCGAGGCGGAGGCGCGGCGCATGAGCGAATCCATCGGCGCGGCGTCGGCCGGACGGTCGGAGATCAGGGCCACCCACCGGGCATAGGCCTCGACCATCTGCACGGTATCGGCCTCGCGGACGAACAGGGTATCGGCGAAATCGAAGCGATCCCAATAGTGCCAGCGCAGGTAGTCGCGCTGCTCCTGGGGCGAGAGGCGCGCCGGCGCGATCGCCGGGAGGAACACACGGGGCTGCGACACGCAGGCCGTCTGCTGCGGCCGAGAACGGCGTCCGCCGCAGGAAGCGGCGAAGAGGGCCAGGGCCAGGATTAGCGCGATACGGTACATAGGCGTAAAGTTTATGTGCAAATATAGTTTTTTTCGGCAATACGGCCGCTATCGCCCGGGCAAAAAGAGCCTGTACGGCAGATTTGCACGGTAGTTGCAACCTCAATGAGCGTTAAAACCAATTTCAATCAAACCGAATTATGGATGTAAAGAAAACTACCACAAGCACAGGGTTCAAACTGAGTGTCATGACACTCGCGATTATGAACGTGACTGCCGTAGTAAGTCTGCGCGGCCTCCCCGCCGAGGCCGTCTACGGACTTTCATCGGCATTCTACTATCTGTTTGCCGCCATCGTCTTTCTCATCCCGACGGCCATGGTCGCCGCGGAGCTGGCCGCGATGTTCTCCACCAAACAGGGCGGTGTATTCCGCTGGGTCGGCGAGGCGTACGGCGCCCGCACGGGGTTCCTGGCCATCTGGCTGCAATGGATCGAGTCGACGATCTGGTACCCCACCGTACTGACGTTCGGTGCCGTGTCGATCGCCTTCATCGGCATGAACGACGCGCACGACGCGACGCTGGCCTCGAACAAGGTCTTCACGCTCTGCATGGTGCTGGCAATCTACTGGATCGCCACCTTCATCGCACTCAAGGGCCTGGGATGGGTCGGCAAGATCAGCAAATGGGGCGGTATGATCGGTACGATCATTCCCGCAGGCCTGCTGATCCTGCTGGGCATCATCTACATTTCGACCGGCGGACACAACCACATGGACATGTCGCAGGGTTTCTTCCCCGACCTGTCGAAATTCGACAACCTGGTGCTGGCCAGCAGTATCTTCCTGTTCTATGCGGGTATGGAGATGATGGGTATACACGTCATGGACGTGAAGAACCCGTCGCGGAACTACCCCAAGGCCATCATCATCGGTTCGCTCGTAACGGTCTGCATCTTCGTGCTGGGTACTTTCTCGCTGGGCTTCATCATCCCGGCCAAGGACATCAGCCTCACGCAGTCGCTGCTGGTGGGCTTCGACAACTATTTCCACTACCTGCACATGTCGTGGGCGGGCCCGATCATCGCCATCGCCCTGATGTTCGGTGTGCTAGCCGGCGTGCTGACCTGGGTGGCCGGCCCCTCGAAGGGTATCTTCGCCGTGGGTAAGGCGGGTTACCTGCCCCCGTTCTTCCAGAAGACCAACAAGAACGGCGTACAGAAGAATATCCTGCTCATTCAGGGCTGCGTCGTGACGCTGCTGGCGCTGCTGTTCGTGGTGATGCCCTCGGTGCAGTCGTTCTACCAGATACTTTCGCAGCTGACCGTACTGCTGTACCTGATCATGTACATGCTGATGTTCTCGGCGGCGATCGTGCTGCGCTACAAGATGAAGAACACCGACCGCCCGTTCCGCCTGGGCAAGGGCAACGGCCTGATGTGGTTCCTGGGCTGTCTGGGTTTCTGCGGAGCCCTGCTGGCCTTCGTCCTGAGCTTCGTACCGCCCAGCCAGATCTCGACCGGCAGCAACACCGTTTGGTTCTCGGTGCTCATCATCGGTTGCGTGGTAGTCGTGGGCGCCCCGTTCGTGATCTACGCCATGCGCAAACCGTCGTGGAAAGACCCCGAGGCCGCGGCCGACTTCGCCCCGTTCCACTGGGAGCAGCAGCCCGTCGTAGCGGCTCCGGTACATACCAACGCTCCCGAACCGATGGCGAAACCTTCGGATACGGAACTTCACAACAAATAAATCGGTAAATACATCAGACAATGATCCAGAAAATCGACAACGCAACGGTTCGCGAGGCCGTACAGCAGGCCTACGAGCGCTGCAAGAACGAAACGGGCGGCAAGAACGCCGACTATATCCCCTACCTGGCCAACGTACCGTCGACCCTCTTCGGCATCGCGGCCTGCCTGCCCGACGGGGAGGTGATCGCCGTGGGCGACACCGATTACAAATTCGGCATCGAATCGGTATCGAAAGTCCCGACGGCCATCCTGGCGATGAACCAGTACAGCGCACAGGAGGTGCTGACGAAGATCGGCGCCGATGCGACGGGGCTGCCTTTCAATTCGATCATGGCGATCCTGCTCGAAAACGACCATCCCTCGACGCCGCTGGTGAACGCCGGGGCGATCAGCGCCTGCTCGATGGTGCAGCCCGTAGGCGACAGCGACGGCAAATGGAAGGCGATCACGGGCTTCATCGAAGGGCTCGCAGGCTCGCAGGTCGAGGTGATCGACGAGTTGTACAAGTCGGAGACGGCGACCAACTTCAACAACAAGTCGATCGCATGGCTGCTGAAGAATTACAACCGCATCTACGACGACCCGGACATGGCGCTGGACATCTACACGCGCCAGTGTTCGATCGGCGTGACGGCCAAGCAGCTCGCCACGATGGCGGCGACGATCGCCAACGGAGGCAAGAACCCCGTGACCAAACAACAGGTCTTCAAGCCCGAGCTGTCGCCCAAAATCGCCTCGATGATGGCGACCGTGGGTTTCTACGAGCACACGGGCGACTGGCTCTTCACGACGGGGCTCCCGGCCAAGACGGGCGTGGGCGGCGGCATCATGGGCGTCGTCCCGGGCGTGATGGGCGTAGCAGCCTTCGCGCCGCCGCTCGACGAGGCCGGCAACTCGGTCAAGGCGCAGAAGGCGCTGGCCTACATCGCCGGGCACCTCAACCTCAATATTTTCGGCACCACGCGCTGCGTGATGGCCGAAAAGGAAGCTGCGCAGGCGTAGGCCTGCAACGGCAACTGGGCAAAAGGCCTGCGCATGACGTGCGCAGGCCTTTTCCATTGCGGGATGCACCGGGAGGCAAAAACAGGGGGGGGGCGAAAAAAACAGGTACGGCCGGACGAACAATAGTGACGCTGTTCAGGGGGAGAAGAATTCATCGCCCGAACCGTACCCGGAGGCGGCGTATGGCCTGCGGCCTGCGAAAAAAAGCAAGGGCGCAGGTGCAAACTCCCGTTAACAGGCCTTCCGAGCCTTGCATGGTAGTTGCCCTTACGCCCGAGCCCGCCCCGGCACGAGGCCGGGACATAGCAAGGGTTTCAGACAATATTTACACCACGCATAAACCTGTCATAGCAACAGTCGGAAGTTTGTTAACGGCGTAAAGGTTGTCTTAACCTTATGGTATGTCGTTACGGCGATGCCGTATTGTTCTGCAAAGTTAGCATAATTTCTGTATTCTGAATTTTACTGGTACAAATATAAGTAAATTACTTAATACTTAAACATGTTTAAGTGCAAAAAATCGACTTATTCCATTTTTTTGTAAAATGGAACGGAAAAAACAACGCCGCGACGAAGAATTGCTTCAAAAAATCATTCTGCGGGTGAAGGAACTAAGGCACATGCACAACCACCAATCGCAGGAGCAGTTGGCCGAAGCGACCGAGTTGGGAATCGCACAACTCGAATCCGGCAAGAATTTCCCGAATCTGACGACTATTTCGATTATTTGCAAGTTTTACAATATTACCCTCGACGAATTTTTCGCCCCGCTCCATTACCCGCCGAAAGAAAAATAAACCCCTCGGGGGCTTCGGCGGCGGCTATCGCCGGGGCAAACCCGATAAGCGGCAAACAAATAACCGGCAAACAGATAACCGAAAAACAGATAAACAGCAATCAAGAACCGGCGGCAACAATCGGCAACGGACAACGTACAAAAAAAAAGGTTCCGCTTTTGCGGAACCTTTTTACATACTGAAATACGGCACCTTACTCCGCCTCTTCGGCAACGGCGCGGAACAGCGCGACGTCTTCGAGCGTGGAGTTCATGACGTAGGTATAGGCCTCCGAGATCTTACCCTCGGCAAGTTTGCAGAAGATTTTCGCCGAATCGGCATACTCCTCCGAATCGCCGGCCTGACGGGCCAGCAGGTAGGTGATGATGATATGGCCGGCGGTCTCGACCAGACGGCGTGCGTGGAAATCCTTGAAGCCGCAAAGTTCCTTGTCCCCGGCTTCGACATGGGCGGTCATTTCCGAGAACTTCGCGGTCAGCTCCTTCAGCTTCGCAACGACGGGCTGCATGGGCTGGTTGTATTCGGCGGCAGCGTAACGCTCGATCTGCTCCATGAAGGTGCCCTTGGTCACGGCGTTGATCGCCGCCACGACCTGCAGCTGCGAAGTACCCTCGTAGATATTCATGATACGTGCGTCGCGGTAGAGGCGCTCGCAGGGATAGTCCTTCATGAAGCCCGAGCCGCCGTGGATCTGGATGGCGTCGTAGGCCTGCTGGTTGGCGTACTCCGACGAGAAGAGCTTGACGAGCGGCGTGAAGCCGTCGGCCAGGCGGTTGTAGAACTTCATCTCCTGACGCTCATCACCTTCGAGCGGACGCTCGTGCGCGATATGGCCGTACTGCTTGTAGACCTCGACGAAGCGCGTCGTCTCGTACAACAGCGCACGGACACCCTGCAACTTGGCCTTCATGTTGGAGAGCATCTCCGCAACGGCCGCGAAGCGGATGATCGGCTTGCCGAACTGCTCACGCTCCTGGGCGTATTTCAGCGCCTCGCGGTAGGCGGCTTCGCACAAGCCCACCGACTGCGCACCGATACCCAGGCGGGCGGCGTTCATCAGCGACATCACGTATTTGATAAGGCCCATCTTGCGGTCGCCGACCAGCTGCGCGGGGGCGTTGGTGAAGACCAGCTCGCACGTCGGAGAGCCCTTGATACCCATTTTGTTCTCGATACGGCGTACCTTCACGCCGCCGTCGCGCTTGTCATAGACGAGCATCGACAGTCCGCGGGCGTCGGTGGTACCCTCTTCGGTACGCGCCAGCACGAGCGAAACGTCACCGTCGCCGTTGGTGATGAAGCGCTTGACGCCGTTCAGCAGCCAGGTCTGCTTCTCCTCGGACCACGTAGCCTTGAGCATCACGGCGCCCAGGTCGGAACCCGCATCCGGCTCGGTAAGATCCATGGCGCAAGTAGCACCCGCGGAAACCCACGGCAGGTATTTGGCCTTGAGCTCCTCCGAGGCGAACTCGTTGAGCGTCTCGGCACAGTCCTGCAAACCCCAGATGTTCTCGAAGCCGGCATCGGCGCGGGCGACCATCTCGTTGGCCATCACGAAGCAGACCAGCGGGAAATTCAGGCCGTCGTACTTGCGGGGCAGCGTAAGGCCGCTCAGGCCCGCGTCGACGATGGCCTTCATGTTCTGAACCGTGCCCGCAGCGTACTCCACGTGGTCGTTCACGACGCGGGGGCCTTCGTGATCCACGCCCTCGGCATTCGGAGCGATGACCTCGCCGCAAACTTCACCGGCGATCTCCAGCACGCGGCGGTAGGAGTCCATGGCGTCTTCGAAATCCTGCGGCGCGAAATCGTAGAGGTCTTTTTCGGCGAAGCCGCGCTCTTTCAGCTCCACGATCTTGCGCATCATCGGATGCTGGAGGTGGAACTGCAAATCCTTATTGTCTGAAAAGAAATTAGCCATTACTTCGAATTTTGTTTGTAGTACTTAATCATCTTGGGGATCACCTCGTTGACGTCGCCCGTGATGGCGTAGTCGGCAATCTTGTTGATCGGGGCTTCGGGGTCGGTGTTGATCGAGATGACCATGGCCGAGCCGTCCATGCCGGCCGTATGCTGGATCTGCCCCGAGATACCGCAGGCGATGTAGAGTTTGGGGCGTACCGTCACACCGGTCTGACCCACCTGGCGCGCATGGTCTGCGAACCCGGCGTCGACGGCTGCGCGGCTCGCGCCCACCTCGGCACCCAGCACGTCGGCCAGCTCGAACACCAGGTCGAAGTTCTCCTTCGAACCCATGCCGTAGCCGCCCGCGACGATGACGCCGGCACCCTTGATGTCGATCTTGCTCTCGGCAATCTCACGGTCGATGATCTTCACCGCGAGGTCTGCGTCCTTCACGAATTTCTGCCACTGGATCTTCTTCACCTCGCCGGCACCCGGCTTGGCGGCATATTCGCGGCGCATGACGCCTTCGCGGACGGTGGCCATCTGCGGACGGTTGTCGGGGTTGACGATCGTGGCGATGATGTTGCCGCCGAAGGCGGGGCGGATCTGGTAGAGCAGGTCTTTGTACTCCCTGCCGCTCTTGGCGTCCTTATGGTCGCCGATCACCAGCTGCGTACAGTCGGCCGTAAGGCCGCTGTAAAGCGCCGACGACACGCGCGGCGCGAAATCGCGGCCGTTGCACGTCGCGCCGAACAGCACGATCTGGGGTTTCTCCTGCTCGATCAGGCCGCACATGACGGCCGTATGGGGCAGCGTACGGAACGGTGCGAACACCTTGTCGTCGGCGATCCATACGGTATCGGCGCCGTATTTGGCGAGCTCGTGCTCGATGCCGGCGAGGTTTTCGCCCAGCACCACGGCTTCGAGTTTCACGCCCAGCGTCGTGGCCAGTTCGCGGCCCTTGGTCATCAGTTCGAGGCACACCTCGGCGGCCTTGCCGCCCTCGTTCTCGATATATACGAATATGTTGTTCATCTCCTATGCACGTATTAACCGAGCGTGTGGCTCGCGATAAGTTCGACCATCAGTGAATTGATATCCTCGTCGGCAGCAGTGAGCTTCTTGGCCTCCTTGGCCTGGAAAACCACGTTCTCGATCTTCTTGACCTTCGTGGGCGAACCCTGAAGGCCGAGCTGCTGCGGGTCGGGATCGACGTCGGCGGCAGCCCACTCGACGATCTGCAGGTAGGGCTTGGCGGCGGCGCGCCGTGCGGCTTCCGATTCGGGCGCCGCGGCGATTTCAGACCCCGAGAGGGCGAATTTGTAGGTCATCACGCGCTTGGCGTTGCGCGGACGGCACTCGGGAGCCGAGGCGTTGACCGTAATGACAGCCGGGACGGGGCACTCGACGACTTCGGTGCCGCAGTTCAGGCGGCGCCGGATAACCAGCGTGCTGTCCTTGATGTTGAGGATCTCTTCGGCATAGGTAACCTGCGGCAGGCCGAGTTTCTCAGCCACCTGGGGGCCGACCTGCGCCGTATCGCCGTCGATGGCCTGGCGGCCGGCGAAAATGATGTCGGGGCGGATCTTTTTCAGGGCGCACGACAAGGCGTACGACGTGGCGAGCGTGTCCGAACCGGCGAATTCGCGGCCGGAGAGCAGGTAACCGCCGTCGGCGCCGCGGAACATCGCGTCGCGGATGATGTCGGCGGCACGCTGGGGCCCCATCGTCAGGATATGAACCGTCGAAGCGTCGGTGCGGTCTTTAAGCGCGAGCGCCATTTCGAGCGCATTGAGATCTTCGGGATTGAAGATGGCCGGCAGCGCCGCGCGATTGACCGTCCCTTCGGGGGTCATCGCATCCTTACCCACGTTGCGGGTATCGGGCACCTGCTTTGCCAATACAACAATTTTCAGCTGTTTTTTCATAGTAGGTATTTATGGTTAATAGCTATCTTACGATGGTTTCGCCGCGGTCGGGGCCGACGGAGATGATCTTCACCGGAACACCCGTCTCGCGTTCGATGAACTCGACATAGGCCTTGAACTCCGCGGGGAAGTCCTCGTAGCGGGTGAAGGCGCGCAGGTCGCATTTCCACCCCGGGAACTCGCGGTAGACGGGTTTCAGGTCGTCGCCGACCTCATAGGGGAAATACGACGTACGTTTGCCGCCGACCTCGTATTCGGTGGCGACGCGGATGGTCTCGAAATCGTTCATGACGTCGGACTTCATCATGATGAGCTGCGTCACGCCGTTGATCATGATCGAATACCTGAGCGCCACCATGTCGAGCCATCCGCAGCGGCGCTCGCGCCCCGTGACGGCTCCGTACTCATGACCGATGTCGCGCAGCCGGGCACCCGTCTGGTCGAACAGCTCCGTGGGGAACGGGCCGCTGCCGACGCGTGTGCAGTAGGCCTTGAAGATTCCGTAGACCTCGCCGATGCGGTTCGGGGCGATGCCCAGCCCGATGCAGGCGCCGGCGCAGACGGTATTCGACGAGGTAACGAACGGATAGGAACCGAAATCCACGTCGAGCAGCGTACCCTGGGCGCCTTCGGCCAGGATGCTCTTGTCCGCGGCGAGGCACTCGTTGACGAAATACTCGCTGTCGATGATGTTGAAACGACGCAGGTACTCGACCGCCGCAAACCACTTCTGTTCCAACTCGGTGATGTCGTACTCGTAGGCCAGGCCGCGCAGGATCTTCTCGTGGCGAGCCTTGGCGCGGGCGTATATCTTTTCGAAATCGGCGCTCAGCACATCGCCCACGCGCATGCCGTTGCGGCTGACCTTGTCGGTATAGGTCGGGCCGATGCCCTTGCCGGTGGTGCCGATCCTGGCACTGCCCTTGGCCGCCTCGTACGCAGCGTCGAGGATGCGGTGCGTGGGCAGGATCAGGTGGGCCTTCTTCGAAATGCAGAGCTGCTTGGTGAGGTCGTGGCCGCTGGCCGCGAGCGCTTCGGCCTCTTCACGGAAAAGGACGGCGTCGATCACCACACCGTTACCGATGATATTGGTCTTACCGCCCTGGAATATGCCCGAAGGGATCGAGCGGAGCACGTATTTCTCGCCGTTGAATTCCAATGTATGACCGGCATTGGGGCCGCCCTGGAAGCGGGCTACGACCTGGTAGCCAGGCGTCAGCACATCCACAACTTTTCCCTTGCCCTCGTCACCCCATTGCAGGCCGAGGATAACGTCAACTTTTTTCATTGTATCCGGTAATATTTATGGCGCAAAAGACATTTTTTGCACCCAAAGGTAAGAATTATTATCCGAAATACCCAACCCGCGGCGGCGACTTTTCAACAATGTATCAGAAATAAGCGTACCGGAAACCCGCCGCGGAAGGCAAATGACAGTGCCGGGGGGGGGCAGCAGCAAACAACGCAGCAACCGACAGGAAGCGATGCGGGCAGGTGACGGGAAGCGACGCGGGCAGTCAGCGGAAAACGATGCGGGGGGGGCGGTCAGCGGACGACCACCTCGGTCGGCCCGTTGCGGTCGACGCCCTGCGAAGCGAGGCAATAGACGGTCGTAAGGAAAGGATTGTCGCGCGTGTCGGCCTGCAACTGCCCCGAGCAGGGGGGCAGGTCGAGCGTCACCAGCAGGTTGCCGCGGCAATCGAGCGAGCGCAGGGAAGAGTTGGATTTCAGGTCGAGGCGTGCGAGCAGGTTTTCGGCACAGTCCAACTGCGTAAGCCCGCGCAGGCCGTCGATGTCGAGCGACGTGATTTCGTTGTCGCCGCAATCGAGCTTTTGCAGGTCGGGGCATTTGCGCAGGTCGAGCCGCGTGAGATTATTGCCGCTGCAATCGAGCTCGCGCAGGCGGGAAAACTCGCCGATCTCCCACATCGCGGAGATGTTGCGGCCGGAGCAATCCATCGCCAGGACGCGCTGCGCCTCGTAGCGCGAAATGCGTCCGTCGTGATCCAAATCGAACATTCCGAGACAGAATCGTTCGAAGGCGGGATCTGCGAAGGTGATATAAATACGCTTGTTCTTATCATCCTGCTCGTTCTCAGCAAGGCCGCAGGCCGTGAACAGCAACAGAGCGAGAACAGGGATAAAGCGCAGCATGGCCGGATCAGATATTCACGTCGTCGTCGGAGTCGCCGCCGCCGTCGTCGGAATTGGCGTCGTCCTGGATTTCGTCGGCGCCCTTGATTTCGTCGTCGTAGTAATCCTTGTCGTCCTCCTCCTGCGCATTGTCGTCGATCTTCACGTCGATCTTCACCATATAGGCGATCTCGTCGGTATCGAACGGCACGGCATAGAAAAAATCGCCGTTGGGTTTGTCCACGCGCATCATCGCTTCGGTGAACCCCAGCGGGTATTTTTCCTTTACGGCATCCTGCAGTTCGGGAGTCAAGTTGTGAAAGCTCGTTACGATATGTTTCTTCGTCGTATTCTGTTTAGCCATAGTAATGCTTGGAAATTTTCTGCAATTATAAGCAAAATTTACATATCGCACCACATCCGTAATTTTTTTTTGCATTTTTTTTGAATTTGCAGGATGTTATAAACAAAATACGTACCTTTACGCAGGTTATACTTATATTATGATACGCGAGAGAGTCGAAGAGCTGCGGCGGCAGCTCGAGTACCATAACTTCAGATATTACGTCGAAAACGCCCCTGAGATCTCCGACTTCGAATTCGACACGATGATGCGCGAATTGCAGGATCTGGAACGGGCGCACCCCGAACTGTCCGACCCCAATTCGCCCTCGGTGCGTGTCGGGAGCGACATCACGTCGGAGTTCCGGAGCGTAAAGCACCGGTTCCCGATGCTTTCGCTCGGCAACACCTATTCGCTCGACGAACTGCATGAATTCATCGCCCGCATCGAAAAGGAGGCCGGGCCGACGGAGTTCGTCTGCGAACTGAAATTCGACGGCACGGCCATATCGCTCACCTACGAGGACGGGCGGCTGCTGCGTGCCGTGACGCGCGGCGACGGCACGCAGGGCGACGACGTGACGGCCAACGTACGTACGGTGCGCACGGTTCCCCTGCGCCTGAGGGGCGACGACTGGCCGCCCTACTTCGAAATACGGGGCGAGATCCTGATGCCCTACGCCTCGTTCGACAAAATCAACGCCGAGCGCGAGGCGGCCGGGGAGACGCTCTTCGCAAACCCGCGCAACGCCGCGGCGGGGACGCTCAAGCAGCAGGCGTCGTCGGTGGTCGCACGCCGCGGCCTGGACTGCACGCTCTACCAGTTGGCGGGCGACGACCTGCCCTTCACGAACCACTGGGAAAGCCTGCAGAAAGCCCGCGAGTGGGGATTCAAAGTCTCGGACGCGGCGCGCATATGCCGCACTGCGGAGCAGATCGACGCCTACATCGCCCACTGGGACGAGGGGCGCCATGCCCTGCCCTTCCCGACCGACGGCGTGGTGATCAAGGTCAACGACTTCGCCGTAAGGCGGCAGCTGGGATTCACGGCCAAGGCCCCGAAATGGGCCGTGGCCTACAAGTTCAAGGCCGAGCAGGCGCTCACGCGGCTGGACAGCGTGTCGTTCCAGGTGGGACGCACGGGAGCCATAACGCCTGTGGCGAACCTCGAACCGGTGCTGCTGGCCGGGACGACCGTGCGGCGTGCGACGCTGCACAACGCCGAGCAGATGGCCCTGCTGGACATCCGCCCGGGCGACATGGTATACGTCGAGAAGGGCGGCGAGATCATCCCCAAGATCACGGGGGTAGACCTCTCGCAGCGGCCTGCGGACAGCAAACCGTTCGAATACATCACCGTATGCCCCGAATGCGGCACGCCGCTGGTGCGCTACGAGGGCGAGGCGAAGCACTACTGCCCCAACCAGGGGGGATGCCCGCCGCAGATCGTCGGGCGCATCATCCATTTCATCCGCCGCAAGGCGATGGACATCGAGGGGCTGGGCGAGGAGACCGTGGAACTGCTCTATGAGAACGGGCTGGTGCACGACGTGGCCGACCTCTACGACCTGAAGGCCGGACAGCTGGCGGAATTGCCGCGGCTGGGCGAAAAGTCGGCCGACAACATCATACGCAGCATCCGCGGATCGGTCGAGGTGCCGTTCCGCCGCGTGCTGTTCGGGCTCGGCATCCGCTTCGTGGGCGAAACGACGGCCAAATACCTCGCGGAGCATTTCCGCTCGCTCGACGCCGTGATGCGGGCCACGCGCGAGGAGCTGACCCAGGCCGACGAGGTGGGCGGACGCATCGCCGACGCGATCATCGAGTATTTCGCCGACGAGCAGAACCACGCCATCATCCGCCGCCTGCGTGCCGCGGGGCTGAAGTTCGAGGAGGAGGCGCGGGAGCTGGCGTCGGAGTCGCTCGCAGGCCGCAGTTTCGTGGTGTCGGGCAAGTTCTCGCGCAGCCGCGACGAAATGAAGGAGCTGATCGAAATGCACGGGGGCAGGAACCTCGCGGCCGTATCGGCCAACGTCGATTACATCGTGGCGGGCGACAACATGGGCCCGGCGAAGCTCAGGAAAGCCGAGAAGCTGGGCGTGAAGATCATTTCCGAAGAGGAGTTCATCGCCATGGTCGGCGGGCAGGAAGCCCCGGCGGCAAGCGGAACGGAAGCCGACGGCGCAACAACGGCAAATAACGGCGGCAGGAACAATGGCGCCCCGGCCGCGGCGAGAAAGGCCGGGCCGGAAGGCGACGGAGCAATGCCCCATAGCGCCGGACGTAAAACCCCGGAGCCGGCAGCGACAGCCGATGATGCGGGTGCGCCGGGAAAAGACACGGTGGACAAGCCTGAAAAAGACACCGCGGGAAAGCCGGGGAAAGACACGGCGGACAAGCCTGGAAAGGACGCCGCGGGAAAGCCGGGGGAAAACACGGCCGACAAGCCTGAAAAAGACGCCGCGGGAAAGCCGGGGAAAGGCGCGGCCGACAAGCCTGAAAAAGACGCCGCGGGAAAGCCGGGGAAAAGCGAGCCGGAGATACCGGGCCGGGGAAAACAGGTGAAACCCTCCGGGAAGAAGGGGGCGGAAGCGGCCGCGACGGAAGGCGGGGACGGCGAACCCGTCCAACAAGGCGAGTTGTTCTGAGCCCCGCGGAAAAGGAATACGCATAAAAAACTACATAATGCCAAACAGAATCATATGATACGACACAAGCTCTGCGGCGTGGGGGCCGCCATGATAACCCCCTTTACACCCGAAGGAAAAGTTGACTATCAGGCGCTGGCACGCATGATCGACTATGTGATCGAAGGCGGCGTGGACTACATCGTGGCGCTGGGCACCACGGCCGAGACGCCGACGCTCTACATGCCCGAGCGCGCCGTGATAGCCATGTTCATCACCAACCACATCGCGGGGCGCGTACCGCTGGTGATGGGCTGCGGCGGCAACTCGACGTCGGAGGTACTGGATCAGCTGCGCGAATTCGACCTGCGGGGCGCCGACGCCATCCTGAGCGTTACACCCTACTACAACAAGCCCTCGCAGGAGGGGCTCTACCAGCATTTCCGCACCGTGTCGGAGCACTCGCCGCTGCCGGTGATCCTCTACAACATCCCGGGACGCTCGGGCGTCAACATGACGGCCGAGACAACGCTGCGACTGGCTCGCGGGATGAAGAACGTGATCGGCATCAAGGAGGCGTCGGGCGACATCGAACAGATGCAGCACATCCTCGATCGGCGCCCCGAAGGGTTCATCGTGCTGTCGGGCGACGACGGCATGACGCTCGAACTGATGCGCCGCGGCGGCGACGGCGTGATCTCGGTGGCCGCGAACGCTTTTCCCAAGCGGTTCATGGAGTGTGTGAACTACGCCAAGGGCGGGGAGTTCGACCGTGCGGAAAAGGCATACGAATGCCTCGACGAAGCGGTGCACGCCCTGTTCGAAGAGGGCAACCCCGTGGGGGTGAAGTGCGCACTGGCCGAAATGGGCATAATCGGCCCGACGATGCGGCTGCCGCTCGTCGAAGGTTCGGGGGCGCTGCGCGAAAAGTTCCGCAAACTGATCGCGGAATACGATTTGCGCTGATTTGAGCGTTAGTGCCTAAAATACGGACAAAACACGGATATGAAAAATTTACTGCTGACATTGCTCCTGCTCCCGGCGCTGGCCGCGGCGAAAGTCCCCGTCGAGGAGGACATCGTCGCCAAGACGTCCGACCCCGATTCGCCGTTCTACTACACATCGCTGATGATGCGCTACAACGCGGGCGACGAGACGCTCACCGACGAGGATTACCACTACCTCTACTACGGCTACGCCCACCAGGAGAGCTACAAACCGATGGAGGCGAACCCCGACCTGGACAAGCTGCTGATGTTGGCATCGGGGCTCGACCCCGACAACCCGCTGGCCGAAACGCTCGACGCGATGCTCTACGTGGGCGAAGATGCGCTCGCCCGCGACCCGTTCAGCCCCAAGATCCTGAACCTGATGGCCTATGCCCACGGGGCGCTGGGCAACAAGCTGCAGGAGAAGATGTATTACAACAAGGTGAAGGGGGTGCTCCGCGCGATCGAGGATTCGGGGGATGCCCTCACGCAGAAGACCCCGCGCCATATCCTGATGTTCGACCATGCGCTCGACGTGATGGCATCGGAGGGTTACACCTACGGCAAGAGCCGCATCATCAGCCGTACGGTGGAATTCATCCCCTTCACGGCGCCCCGGATGGTCGGCGACAAGAAACGCAAAGGGCTCTATTACGACTTCGGCCGCGTATACTGGAACAAGCCCGAAGGATATACCTATAAACGTGACCGCACATGGCAATTCAACAACCTAAAACCCCGTACCTACAAATAATCCGGCGCACGCTGAGCCTGCTGCTGGCAGTGACGCTGCTCGCCGGGTGCGAAAAAACAGAGGAACGCGCAAGGCTGACCACGACGCAGAACGAAGTGGTACTGCGCAGCACGGCGGGTTCGGAAGCGGCATTCACGGTGTCGTCGACCGAAGCGTGGTCGCTCACCACGGAGGGAAGCGGCTTCGACGTCTCCCCCACCCAAGGCGGCCGCGGGGAGACGACGGTAACGGTGAGGGCGCAGGACGACAATACAGGCCACAGCCGCATCAAGTTAGGGACAGTGATGCTGAACCTGACCGCAGGAGGTGCGCAGTGTAGCGTCACCGTATCGCAAAGCCCGGCGACTGCGACGCAGACCATGCTGCTCTACATGCCGGGGCGGGATTTGCTGAATTTCTACAAACAAAATATCGACGGTGTATTGAAAGCTGTCGACGCAAATGTTCCGGGCGACGGCCGCATATTAGTCTGCTACCAGCCCAATACGCACTCACAGGCCGAAATGTACGAAGCGTATTTCAACGCCGAAAAGCAGGCGGCCGCATTCACGCTGCTGAAAAGTTACGACGATTTCGCGGCGGCCGATCCCGCATGCGTACAGCGCATGCTGAGCGACGTGGCAGCGCTCGCCCCTGCGCAGCATTACGGGATCATCGTCGGTTGTCACGGCAAGGCGTGGGTGCCCGCGGATCATGGGGCACTCAGCTACTCGGCCCGGATGACGAATGAGCTGGAGGATTTATGGATTCCGATGCCAGGGGCACTGCTAACCCGTTCGTTCGGCGACACGGGGCGGTCGATCGACATTACGAATTTCGCGGCGGCGGTCAAGGCCCAAAATTACAGACCCGACTACCTGCTTTTCGATGCCTGCTTTATGGCCAATATAGAGACGCTGTACGACCTGCGCGAATGCACGGACTACGTAATTGCCGCGCCCTGCGAAATCATGGCACAAGGATTCCCCTATGAGCGGGCGATGCCGTGGTTCTTCACCGACGGTGGCAAAGAATACAACCTGACAAAGGTATGCGAAGCGTTCTGGAACTTCTACATGAACGATGCAACGACCAAATCGGGCTGCATTTCGCTGGCCGTGATGGCGGAAATGGAAGGTATGAAGGAGATCATGCGGCATATCAACGCCGCGCCCCAAAAGACCTATGCGGAAGAGCTGCAAAGCTACGAGGGAATGTCTTCGCACATATTCTACGATCTGGGACACTGGGTCGAACTGGCCTGCAGCGACGCTGGGCTGAAAGAGGAGTTCAAAGTGCAGTTGGACAAGGCGTTCCCAAAAGCTGCACGGCTCAATACGCCGGAATTCTACTCGGCATATAACGGCCGGATGAACCCCGTCGCCTACTATTCGGGAGTGTCGTTCAGCGAACCATCGGACAAATACACCGAAGAGAACAAGCAGACGAGCTGGTACCGAGATACGCATTAATTGAAAAAGGGTGATTCGTAAGGAATCACCCTTTTTCATTATTCGTACTGGCCGGACTTGAGCCGTTCGACCTCCTCGCGGGAGAGGAAACGCCAGGCTCCGCGCTTGAGGTTCTTCTTGGTCAGGCCGGCGTAGTAGACACGGTCGAGCTTGGTGACCGTGTAACCCAGGAATTCGAAAATACGGCGCACGATACGGTTGCGGCCGGAGTGTATCTCGATGCCGATCTCCTGTTTGTTCTCCTTGACATAGGAAATTTCGTCGGCGAAGATTTCGCCGTCTTCAAGTGTGATGCCCTCGGCGATGCGATCCATATCGGCACGCGCCAGGGGCTTGTCGAGCGTCACCTGGTAGATTTTCTTTTTCAGGTACGAGGGGTGCGTGAGCTGCTTCGTAAGGTCGCCATCGTTGGTGAAAAGCAGCAACCCGAGGCTGTTCTTGTCCAGACGGCCTACGGGGTAGATGCGCTCCGTGCAGGCACCTTCGACCAGATCCATGACGGTCTTGCCGGCATGGGGGTCGTCGAGCGACGTGACATAACCCTTGGGCTTGTTGAGCACGAGGTAGACCTTCTTCTCGCCCTGCACGCGGCTGTCGTTGAATTTCACCTCGTCGGTGGGAAGCACCTTGGTGCCCAGCTGGGTGACGATCTGGCCGTTGACCGTAACGAGGCCCGCAGTGATGAAATCGTCGGCCTCGCGGCGCGAGCAGAGGCCCGACTGCGCGAGAAAACGGTTCAGGCGCATTTCGCCGACCTGCTTTTCGGGCGTGAATTTCGGGTAGGACGCCGGTTTGTCGTCGTGCTTCCTCGGCCCCGGCTTATAGGGTTTGTCGCCGAATTTACGGTCGCCGTATTTCTTATCCCCGAACTTACGTTCACCGTAGGCGGGCTTGTCGCCATATTGGCGGCGCGGCTTGTCGCCGTCGCGGTGCTCGTAGCGGGGTTTATCGCCGGACTTACGCTCGCCGTAAGCCGGTTTGTCGCCGAACTGGCGGCGCGGTTTGTCGAATGCAGGGCGATTGTCCGCCGTGAAATGGGGATTGTAGGAGGCCCGCCCACGGGGCCCCTCGCTGGACGGTTGCTCCGAATCGGCAGCATCACGCTGTAAACGCGGGCGACGCTCGACACGCTCCGCCGTAGCAGTCACGGTACGCTGGCGCTTGTCGCGTCCGAAACGCGAAAGTACCGTGGTCGAGTCGTTTTTGTTGTCTTTCATACGTATTTGAATGAGTTTGTGGGGCAAAGGTAATCCATTTTTCCGGATTACGGCATATTGCAGACCCGATTTGGCGATAAAAGACAGGGGCCGTTACAAATTCGCCGCTTTTGCCTTATCTTTGCACCCGTAAACGACGTCCGGCAGGGGTTGCCGGACATCCCCGCCCCGCACCTATGAACATGAACCGCGAAATACTGCGCATCGCGCTCCCGAATATCGTTTCGAACATCACCGTACCGCTGATGGGAATCGTGTCGACGGCCATCGCCGGGCACTGGGGCGCGGATTCGGCGGCGACGATCGGCGCACTGGCCATCGGGGTGTCGATCTTCAACTTCATCTACTGGAACTGCTCGTTCGTGCGCATGGGAACCAGCGGACTCACGGCACAGGCGTTCGGCGCCGGGAATTTCCGCGAATGCACCAACATGCTCGTAAGGGCGATGGTCGTGGCGGCGGGCATGGGATTGCTGATGCTCGCCCTGCAATACCCGCTGGGCGAGCTGGCCCTGTGGGGACTGAACGGCAACGAAATGACGCGCGAATATTTCTACGCCCGCATCTGGGCCGTGCCGGCGGGCATCCTCCTGTTCGGGTTCAACGGCTGGTTCACGGGTATGCAGAATGCCATGATACCGATGTTCACGGCTATTTCGGTCAACGCGGTGCATGTCTTGTGCAGCCTTTGGTTCGCCTTCGGCATGGACATGGGGATCGTCGGCATCGCCTACGCCTCGGTGATCGCACAGTGGACGGGCGTGGGACTTTCGCTGCTGCTGCTCATGCTGCGCTACCGCAAGGTGCTGACGGGCATCGACTGGGCCGAGGTATTCGACATGAAACCGCTCAAAACCTTCTTCATCGTCAACCGCGACATCATGCTGCGTACGCTCTGCATCGTGGCGGTCTACACCTTCTTCACGGGGGCTTCGGCCCGCATGGAAGACCCGGTGCTGCTGGCCGTGAACACCCTGCTGTTGCAGCTCTTCACGCTCTTCTCGTACATGAACGACGGCTTCGCATATGCCGCCGAAGCGCTGACCGGACGGTTCATCGGCGCCCGGGACGTAAAGGCGCTGCGCGACTGCCTGCGGCGCTGCATCGCATGGGGCACGGCCGTGTCGGTACTGTTCGTGGGAATCTACATCGTCTGGTGGCGCGACCTGGTGGGGCTGTTCATCGACGATTCGGCCGCAAACGCCGCGACGATCGTGGAGGTCGCCGGACGGTATATCGTATGGATCATCCTGATCCCCGTAGCCAGCGCCATGCCCTTCATCATGGACGGCATCATGGTGGGCGCCACGCAGACGCGCGTCATGCGCAACTCGATGTTCTGGGCTACGGCAGCCTATTTCGGCATCTTCTATATCGGGCATACGCTCATAGGCAACAACGCCCTGTGGCTGGCCTTCACGCTGTATATGTTCCTGCGCGGCGTACTGCAATACTTCATGACGCACAGCCTGCGGACGATCTACCGCAAAGCCGGCGCATAAGGGAGGAACGGTGAATCCCCGGGCAGGGAGAGGCCGGAACGGCCCGGGAGAGGCAACGTCCGGCACCTGAAAGGTTTCCTGCGATAACAGGCCGCATATTCGGGGGAAATCACTAAATTAGCGGGACGGAACCCCGCCATGATCTTATCCGAAAACGCACTCTATATCAAATATATCCGACTGAAAGAGGCCGGAGATTTGCCGCACGAATACCCCTATACGGTGCCCGCGCTGGCGGGGTTCAGCGGGTTGCGGTTCCGCCGCCCGGTGACGTTCATCGTGGGCGAGAACGGCATGGGCAAATCGACGCTGCTGGAAGCCATCGCCGTAAAAGCGGGATTCAATGCCGAGGGCGGGTCGAAGAACTTTCGGTTCGCAACGCGCGAGACTCATTCCCCGCTATACGGGAACCTCGTGCTCGGACGCGGGTTGCAGCCGCGCGACGGCTATTTCCTGCGTGCCGAAAGTTTCTACAACGTCGCCACCGAAATCGACCAGATAGCCGACGGCATACACCGCTATTACGGCGACAAGTCGCTCCACAGGCAATCGCACGGCGAAAGCTTCCTGAGCCTGCTCGAACACAGGCTCCGCGGGAACGGGCTCTATATCTTCGACGAGCCCGAGGCCGCCCTCTCGCCGTCGCGGCAGATGTATATGCTGTGCCGGATAAAACAACTCGTGGAAAGCGGATCGCAGTTCATCGTCAGCACCCACTCGCCTATCGTCATGGCCTACCCCGGCGCCGACATCTACGAGATCGCGGACAACGGGCTGCAACTCACCGAACTGGAGCAAACGCCGCATTACCTGCTGATGAAACGCTTTTGCCTCGACCACGAAGGTATGCTCCGGCAGTTGGGGTTCGGCATCCCGGAATCTTGAAGCGCGGGTCGCGCCACAGGCCGAATGTCCCGGAGATCGGCACAACCGCACAGGCATTTCGCACGGATGCCGCACAGGATTTGCACGGACGTCTCGCACGGATATTACCCTACGAATTCGACGGCACGGACATCACGACAGGCACATCGGCGCATGAAAAATCCCGGCTCCGTGTTTCGGAGCCGGGATTCCTGTAAGCGCAGGGCGGCAGCGCCGCCCCCGCAGGGAATTACTCTTCGCCTTTGGCTTCCTTGAGCAGGGTATTGTACTTGTTGTACTTGTCCATCATACCCTCCTCGTCGCGCAGGCGGAAGCAGATCGACTTGAGGAAGTCGAGCGTGTTGACGTCGTCCTTCTTCAGCTCGTATGCCTTTTCGAACCAGGGCACCGCCTCCATATAGACCGCATTCACCTCCTTCAGGTCGGTATCGTAGGCAGTCTGGCTGCTGTACTGCTTCTCGTTCATCACCTTGTTCATCTCGTCGGCCTTGATCGTGTAGAACACGCCCAGGTAATAATTGCCTTCGAACAGGTCGGGCTTCAGCTCCACGACCTTCTTGAACGATGCGATGCTCTCGTCGTAGTTTTTCAGCGCATAGAAGATACGGCCGCGGCCGAACCAGAGGTCTACGTTCTCGGGGTTGTCGGCAATGGCCGAGTCGATCAGCGTTACCAGGTCGGCAGGGTCGCCCACGCCCTCTTCGGCCGTGTAAAGCTGCATCAGGCCGTCGAGGATACGCTCGTTCTTCGGGAATTTCCCGATACCCGTGATCAGGGCGTCCTTGGCCAGCATGACGTTGTCCTGGCTGACGTTCTTCAGGCCGTAATAGCAGTGGAAGAGGTAGTAGTAGATGTTACCCTCCTCGTCGGTATACCCCAGGTCGATCGCTTTCTTGAGGTACTCGGCACCCTGTCCGAACGACGAGGGGTGCGCCGAACCGTCCACTGTGCGCAGGTAACCGGCATAGTAGAGCAGCGCGGGATCTGCGGCTGCGCCGTAAGCGGGGCTCGACTGTGCCCGGAAAGCCGTGGCATAGGCATCGGCGGCGGCAACGTACTCGCCCGTGTCGATACCCGTGTTACCAACCTGCGAACAGAAATCGCTGATCTGCTGCAACCCGTCCTTCGCCTTCGCAGCGCTCTTGGGGTCGATCTCGTAAGCCTTGTTGTAAGCCTCGATGGCCATGGCGGGAGCCTCTTTCAGCACCCAGTCGGTCTGCGTCCAGGTAACGACCTTGCCGTCCTTGATGTAGGCGATGAAATAGGGGTACTCCCACGCTTCGTAGGGAACGTTGAGAAGCGTCACCTGCTTGGTGGCCGAAGGTTCGCCCACGGCCAGCTTCAGCATCGCGGCGTCCATGTTGACGAAGAGGCTCTTCGTCGGTTCCACGGCAGCCTCGTACAATGCTTTGCCACGGTTGATCCACGTGGAGGCCTTGGCGTTCTTCTTCGCATCGGCGATGTCGGCGTCGCTCTTCTCGATCTTGGTGAGGAGCCCGCTCTTGTTGACTTTCTGCGCCTGCACGGCAGGGATAGCCACGAGCAGCGCCGCGAAAGCCGTCAAAAATGTTTTCTTCATAACAAAATTTAATTTAAAGTTTTCAAATTCATTTCATCTATTCCTCGGCCGGCTGTCCTGCTTCGGGCGTTGCGCCCCCGTTTTCAGCAGCCTCCGCGGACTGTACTTCTTCTTCATCGCCGGCAGCAGGCACAGCCATCACCGAGGCAATGGCATCGCCGTCGCGCAGGTTGATGATACGCACGCCCTGCGTGGCACGACCCGCCAGGCGGATCTGCGACACGGCCGTACGTATGGTAAGTCCCGAACGGTTGATAATCATCAGGTCGTTGTCGTCCGTAACGGCCTGTATGGAGATAAGTTTACCGGTTTTCTCCGTCACGTTGATCGTCTTCACACCCTTACCGCCGCGGTTGGTGATGCGGTATTCGTCGAGGTCGGTACGCTTGCCGTAACCGTTTTCGCTCAGCACCAGCACGTCCTGCGTCGAATCGGGTTCCACACAGATCATGCCGACCACCTCGTCGGACTCCTCGATCGAGATGCCGCGCACACCGGCGCCGACACGCCCGATCGGGCGCACCGTCGACTCGTTGAAGCGGATGGCCTTGCCTTCGCGGGCCGCAATCATCACTTCGGCGTTGCCGCTGGTGAGCTTGGCCTCGATCAGCTGGTCGCCCTCGCGGATGACGATGGCGTTCACGCCGTTCTGGCGCGGGCGCGAGTAGGCTTCGAGCTTCGTCTTCTTGATCGTACCGTCCTTGGTACACATGATGATGAAGTTGTTGTTCACATACTCGGCGTCGTTCAGGCGCTTGACGTTGATATAGGCGCGAACCTTGTCGTCGGGTTCGATCTGGATGACGTTCTGGATGGCGCGTCCCTTCGAGGAGCGTGCGCCCTCGGGGATCTCGTAGACCTTGAGCCAGTAGCAGCGCCCCTTCTCGGTGAAGAAGAGCATCGTATTGTGCATCGAAGCCACGTAGATATGCTCGATGAAGTCCTCGTCACGCGTAGCACTGCCCTTGGCGCCGACGCCGCCGCGGTTCTGCGTGCGGTATTCGGCCAGCGGGGTGCGCTTGATGTAGCCCATGTGCGAGATGGTGATGACCATGTCGTCGTCGGCATAGAAATCCTCGGGGTTGAACTCCTCGGAGGCATAGACGATCTCCGAACGGCGCTCGTCGCCGTATTTTTCCTTGATTTCGAGCAGTTCGTCCTTGACGATCTGCATCTGCATGCCGACATTCTCCAGCACGTCCTTCAGGTGGGCGATCAGCTTGGTAAGATCGTCGCGCTCGGCGGTCAGTTTGCCGTACTCCAGCCCCGTCAGGGCGCGCAGGCGCATCTCGATGATGGCCGAAGCCTGGATGTCGCTCAGCTCGAAACGCTCGATCATGGCCTGCTTGGCCAGGTCGGGGGTCTGCGACGAACGGATGATGTGCACGATCTCGTCGATGTTGTCCTGTGCGATCAAGAGACCCAGCACGATATGTAGGCGCTCCTCGGCCTTGCGCAGGTCGTAACGCGTGCGGCGCACCACCACGTCGTGGCGGTGGTTGACGAAGTGCATGACCAGATCGCGCATCGGCAGCAGCTGCGGACGGCCGTTCACCAGCGCGATATTGTTCACCGCAAACGAGGTTTGCAGCGGCGTATTCTTATAAAGGGTGTTGAGCACGACGCTCGCCACGGCGTCGTGTTTGAGGATGATGATGATCCGCAGGCCGTCACGGTCGGACTCGTCGTTGATGTAGGAAATGCCGTCGATCTTCTTCTCGTTGATCATGTCGGCGATCTTCTTAATCATCTCGGCCTTGTTGATCATGTAGGGGATTTCGGTGATGACGATGCACTCACGGCCGCTGGGGGTATGCTCGATGTCGGTCTTGGCACGCATCATGACGCGGCCGCGGCCCGTAAGCATGGCCTCCCGGACACCCTCGTAGCCGTAGATAATACCGCCCGTGGGGAAATCGGGGCCCTTGATGAAATGCAGCATCTCCTCGCCCGTGATCTCGGGGTTGTCGATATAGGCGCAGCAGGCGTCGACCACCTCGCTGAGGTTGTGCGGGGCCATGTTGGTGGCCATACCGACGGCGATACCGCTGGCGCCGTTGACGATCAGCAGCGGGATCTTGGTGGGCAGCACCGTGGGTTCGGGGATCGTATCGTCGAAGTTGAGCGTCCAGTCGACGGTCTCCTTGTCGATGTCGGCCATCACCTCGTCGGTGATCTTCTTCATGCGGGCCTCGGTGTAACGCATGGCAGCCGGCGAGTCGCCGTCCATCGAACCGAAGTTACCCTGGCCGTCGACCAGCGGGTAGCGCATCGACCACTCCTGTGCCAGACGCACCATCGCGTCGTAGACCGACAAGTCGCCGTGGGGGTGGAACTTACCGAGCACGTCGCCGACGATACGCGCCGACTTACGGGTCGGTTTGTCGGAGTAGAGGTTGAGCTCCGCGCTCATATCGTAGAGGATACGGCGGTGCACGGGCTTCATGCCGTCGCGCACGTCGGGAAGCGCACGCGACACGATGACCGACATCGAATAGTCGATGTACGCCGACTTCATCTGCTCTTCGATATTGATAGGAATGATACGTCCTGTCAAACCTGCATTCTTTTCTTCTTCAGTTAGCATCTTATCTCTTTAAAATTACAGTCTTTTAACGAACAAAAATACGATTTATTTCCGATCTGAGCAACTTTAAGCCGATAAATATCGCCTCCGCGCGGAAGATTTCCGGGACGACGCCCCGTTTTTGCCCCTTTTCCGGCGATCTGACGGCCTCAAAAAAAATTCCCGGCAGACTGACGGCGTCCGCTTGCGCGTTCCGGATCGTTTCACTACCTTTGCGGCCTCTATTCCCCGAACATGGCACAGATAAACACACCCAAGGAAGTACTCGCGCTGGCTCAGCAGTCGGCAACGGGCAAAATGCAACTCCCGGCGGGCAAGACCCTCCTGCTGGCATTCCTGGCCGGCGCATACATCGCCATGGGCGGACTCTTCTCGCTGATGGCGGGGTTCGGGTTCCCCGCAGCAGCCGAAGCGCCCGGCCTCCAGCGCCTGCTTTCGGGGCTGGTATTCCCGCTGGGGCTCATCCTGGTGGTATTCGCCGGGGCGGAGCTCTTCACGGGCAACAACGCCGTGCTCGTACCCGGGGCGCTGGGCCGCAGGTACGGATGGGGCAAGGTGCTGCGCAACTGGGGGCTGGTATACGCGGGGAATTTCATCGGGGCGGCTTTCTTTGCCTATTTCCTGGTGGTGCTGCCCGGCGTACTCTCGTCGGAGCTGTGGCGCGAAGCGGCCTGCAACGTGGCGCAGGCCAAGGTTTCGATGCCGTGGCTGACGGTATTCCTGCGCGGCGTGGGCGCCAACTGGCTGGTATGCCTGGCGGTATGGCTCGGGCTGAGTGCCGACGACGCGGCTGGCCGTATGATGGGGTTGTTTTTTCCGGTCATGTGCTTCGTGGTGATCGGCTACGAGCACTGCATCGCCAACATGTTCTTCATCCCGCTGGGGATGATGCTGGGCGCCCCGGTGACGGTGGCGGACATGGTCGCCGCAAACCTGGTTCCCGCCACGCTCGGGAACATCGCGGGCGGCGGCATCTTCGTCGGCGGGCTCTACTGGTACCTCAACCGGAAATAGGGGTCAGTCCGCCTGCCTGAGCCACAACCGCCCGTGGCGGAAATCGAAAACCACCCGGAAGGCGGAGAAGAATTTTACGCCGAGGAACCCGTCGCCGGGGAGTTCCATCGGTTTGTCGAGCACCACGACGGGCAGCCCGCCGAAGGAGTAACACCCCATGAAAGTGGCGACGGCGGGCATCAGCACCCGCAGGGTCATCCCGCCCGGCGTATGGCCTTCCACCAGATCGACAGGGGCGCGTGACACGAATTTTCCGACCTCAGGTTTGAACGCAAAGAGTGCCAGCAGGTTGGCGTTGCCCAAATCGACGACCAGCCGCATCGGCATCGCACGGCTGCGTCCCCGGTCGTCGGACAAGCGCACCGTATCCATGACCCAGAACATCCCCGAATGCCCGTCGGGCACCAGTTCGTAGGCCTCCCACCCGTCGCCGGGCTGCGGCAGGCTCCCGGATGAGAGCGGGCGGAAAATGCCGCGGCGGACATCGAGCTCGAAAATACCGGGCGCGGCCACGCTGTCGGTCGTGAAGGTATGGAGCGGGTAGAGCAGGTCGCAGGGCCTGCGTCGCCTGAGGTCGACGACATAGCTCTCGCGCAAACTGCGCGTATCCCCCACCCTGAGCCCCGGCGCCAGTTTATAGCGGGCCGAATAGTCCGTGCCGCCGGCCATGCGGAAACGCACGGGGCGTTCGAGTTCGACGGGTTCGAAAAGCCCGGGGTGCGACCAGACCAGCGCGCTGTCGATCAGCGGAAAATAGACGCCCGATTCGAGGAACACCCGCACCGGTATGGAATCCCCTACGAAAGACGCCGCATAGAGCAGATCGCGCTCGGAGGTAAGCTCCCATGCCGTGCCGGAAGGCTGTTGCCCGGCCGGGCTTCCGGCTCCGGGAACCGAACCGGGCATATCCGCCGCAGGGCGGTCATGTCCGGCGGCAGGGGTATGCCCGCCCGCCGGCGACGGGTCTTCCGGCGCCGCAGCCAGCATCGCCGCGGGGATGGCGACGAACAACAGCAGCATGATGGGTCGGCAGTGCAACATAGTCAGCGGAAGTCTATGAATTCGTACCCGGCGTAGTTATCTTTTGCAAAGGCCTTGAGCGGCGTTTCGAGGGGCTTGATGCCCAGCACCGAAACCTGCACCTGCTCGCCGTCGTAATCGTAGCGGAGCGACACGGGGCGCATCGCGGCGGTATCGACCGTAAGGACGATATTGCCCGCCGAGGAGGTATTCCCCGGCGCAGGGGTCAGACGCACCACGGCACGCCCCTCCTGCTCGCCGGCGAGCGAGGCCGCATATTCGCTGCCGAGGAAATCGAAAGCATGGACGGGGTTATTGAGGATATTGCGGCTGTCGGTGTCGACCACGTCAATCGTCACCTCGCGGCGGCGGTTGTCCACCTCGTAGCGAACGGCTCCGTCGCAGTAAACCTCGGCATCGCCCAGCACGAGGTAATAACCTTCCCCCTCGACGGCATAGCGCCCGCGCGTGACGTATTCGTCCGAGCGCACCTCGAACGACACCCCGTAGGCACCCAGTGCCCGGAAGCCGTCACGAACCCCGGCAAGTATCCCGGCGGCACGGTCGGCGGCCGGAGGCAACGGGCTGGCCCCCTGCGTCGCACCGGCGGCAGCGGCCGAAGCCGCGGAACCGGAGGAGAAACCCGCCGCGGAACCGGAGGTGGAAGCGGCGTAAATAACGGGCGACCCATGGAAGCCAAAGAGCGCATGGAAGCCCGGGGCGGGATCAGCCTGAAAACCGGAGGCCGAGGCGTCGCGGCAGGCAAAGGCAGAGGCAGAGGCGGGAACCGCCGGGAAATCAGAGGCGGCCGCAAATCCGCAAGCAGCCGGCACATCCGCGGCAACGGGGACTGCGGCGACGGGGAGTGCGGCGACGCATTGCATCGCGGAAAGCAGCAACAGGAGGGACAGGAATCGTTTCATGGCAGCATCAGAATAGGCCCAGCTCCTGCAACTTGGCTTCGAGCGAGGGCATGTCATGGAAAAGGATGTCGCGCGGCTTGGCTCCCTGCTGGCGTCCGACGATGCCGGCACGTTCGAGCTGCATCATGATGCGCCCGGCACGGTTGAAGCCCACCTCGTAGTTGCGCTGGATCATCGAGGTCGAGATATTGCCGCCCGAAACGGCGTCGCGGGCGATCTCGGCGAAGAGCGAATCGTATTTCACGGGGGCGGAGTCCTCGCTGCCCATACTCCCCGAAGAATCGCCCGTATCGGGCGTATAGTCGGGCAGCGAATAGGCCGAGGTATAGCCCTGCTGCTTCGATATATACTCGACGATGCGTTCGACCTCCTTGGTTTCGACCAGCGCGCACTGGATACGGGTCAGTTCCCCGTCCTTCGAGAAGAGCATGTCGCCGCGGCCGATAAGCTGGTTGGCCCCCGGCTGGTCGATGATCGTACGCGAGTCGATCATCTGCATCACGCGGAAGGCGATACGCGCGGGGAAATTGGCCTTGATACCGCCCGTGATGACCTTCACGTCGGGGCGCTGCGTGGCGATGATCAGGTGGATGCCGACGGCACGCGCCTTCTGCGCGAGGCGCATGACGGGCCCCTCGACCTCGCGGGCGGTCATGATCAGGTCGGCGAACTCGTCGACCACCACGACGATATAGGGCAGGTAGCGGTGCCCGTTGAGCGGGCTGAGCCGCCGGGCGGTGAATTTCTCGTTGTACTCGGCGATGTTGCGCGCCCCGGCTTTCTTGCAGAGTTCCAGGCGGCTGTCCATCTCCGTGCAGAGCGAATTGAGCGTGTAGACCGCCTTCTTGGGGTCGGTGATGATGGCATCGTCCTCGGACTCCATCTTGGCGAGGAAGTGGCGCTCGATCTTGGCATAGAGCGAGAACTCGACCATCTTGGGGTCGATCATCACGAACTTGAGCTGCGCGGGGTGCTTGCGGTAGAGCAGCGAGGTGATGATGGCGTTCAGCCCCACGGACTTACCCTGTCCCGTGGCGCCCGCCACCAACAGGTGCGGCATCTTGGCCAGGTCGAACACGTAATTCTCGTTCTGGATCGTACGGCCGATCACCACCGGGAGCTCGGCCTTCGACTCCTGGAAACGCAGCGAACGCACGGCGGAGTACATCGACACCACCTGCTTGTCGCGGTTGGGCACCTCGATGCCGATGGTTCCCTTGCCGGGGATAGGGGCGATGATGCGGATACCCAGCGCCTTGAGGCTCTGGGCGATGTCGTTTTCGAGCCCCTGGATCTTCGAGATCTTGACGCCCTGCGCCTGCACGATCTCATAGAGCGTCACGGTGGGGCCGACCGTGGCCTTGATACGCTGGATGGGGATGCCGAAATTGCGGAGCGTATCCTCGATCTTGGTCTTGTTCTCGAAAATCTCCTCGTCGCTCACTTCCGAGTCGGAAACATAGTCTTCGAGCAGCGTCACGGGCGGCTTGTGGTAGTTCACGAGGTCTTTCAGCGGGTCGTAGCTCTCGGTCGGGATCGCCTTTTCATCGACCAGGCGGGCTTCGTTGGCCTCGACGGTCACGACGACGCCCCCGGCAGGAACGGGTATCTCGGTAAACGGCCCGTCGGGGAGCGGCTCCCCGGATACAGGAGCGGCAGCGGAGGGCATCCCGGCAACAGAGGGCATCCCGGCAGCCGGGGCCGGTGTCCCGACGGGGTCTTCCCCGCCCAGGGATAATTCGGTGAAAGGTTCGTCGGACACAGGCGCAGCAGGCCGGACAGCAGTGCCGGCGGCAGGACGCACCGCGGGGCGTTCCAGCTCGACAAGCCCGCTGGGGCCGATCACCAGCCGGCCTTCGGGGCGCGACAGGTCGACCTCGGTAAACTCGCCGTCGTCATCGGATGCGACGGCCTCTGCCGCCTGCGGGGTTTCGGGCACAATGGGCATGCCATCGGGGCCCAGTTCCACGAACGGATTGTCGTCCGCATCGCGGCGGGCGGCCTGCGGGGCGGCGGGAGTCCCGGCGGCAGCAGGCCCGGGAGTACGTACAGCGCGGGGCATTTCCGGCACCGGACGCTGCACGGCCAGTTCGAGTTCGGGACGGCGCACGACCACCTCGGGCTCCGCCTTCACGGCAGACTCCACGGCCGGAGTGTCGGCCGACCGCCTGGCAGGCCTCTCCCCGGGATTCCCGGCGGATTCCGCAGATACGGCAGCCGCATCCCCGGCGGCATCGGACGGTTGCCCGTGCGCGTGCACGACCTTATGTTTGACGATCTCGACGATCTTGCCGCTCTTATCGACCATGACGTTGCCCGCACGGTTGACCTTGTTGATGAAATTGCGGTTGATGAATACCCCCGTAAGGATCCAGCAGCCCAGCAGCAGGATCAACGTCCCCAGCACCCCGATATGCGTGCGCAGCAGCGCTGCGGTCTCGATGCCGAAGGCACCGCCCCACCCCGTCGAACTGCAAAGGCTCCACTTGTCCGAGAAGGCGAAGCCCAGCGTCAGCGAACCGAGGATCAGGATGAGGAAAAGCGAGAGGATCGAATGGTTGAACAGCAGCGGGCGCTGGCGGATGACGCGCACGCCGACGAGCACCACCATCACCGGGATCAGAATGCCGGACACGCCGAACGAGTTGTCGACCAGCAGGCGTCCCAGCCTGGCACCCGCCCAGCCGCAGAGATTTCCAGGCTCGACGCCCAGCGTGGCACGTTCCTCGGGCGAGAGCAGCAGCCCGCTCTGGTCGGCCGCCCAGGTAAAAAACGAGAACAGTACGGCCGAGGCGGCGAACACCCCGATGAAAAGCAGCAGCAATCCTGCGACCCAGCGCGCACTGTCGCTGTTGGAACGCTGGACTTTCTGCCGTCCGTTGGGGGATGAGGATGTATTTTTAGATGCCATCTGTGTTGCGCTTGATTTTTATCAAGCGAAGTTACGCATTTTTTTCGACATTTCGGAATATCGCGATGTAAAATCGGGTTCGGAAGCGAATCCGGCGCTATTAAAGTGCCCCCAAGGCCTTGCGTTCCAGGCGGAGGCGGTAGGCCTCGTCGGCAAAGGTGCGGAACGTATATTCCGCGCGGTGGGCGGGGTCGACGTGCAGGCCGTAACGGTCGAGCAGCTGCACGACGCGGCGGGCGACGGCGGGCGAAGGGTCGACGACCGTGACGCCGCGGCCCGCGACGACACGTTCGAGGACGGGAAGCAGGAAAGGATAGTGCGTGCAGCCGAGCACGATCTGGTCGGCCCCGTGCTCCAGCATCTCCGCGACGGCGGCACGGACGGTAGCCTCGGCCTCGGGCGTAGCTTCGAGGTCGTTTTCGACCAGTTCGACGAAGCCCCGGCCTGGCGCCGTGACAAGGTCTACGCCGTCGCCGTACCTGGCCGCCGTGCGGCGGAAGAGCTCGCCGTCGAGGCTCCGTTCGGTAGCCAGTACCCCCACCACCCCGCTGCGGGTCGCCAGGCAGGCGGGTTTCACGGCCGGCTCCATGCCCACGATCGGCATGGGGGCGTATTTTTCGCGCAGGAAGTCGATGGCGGCGGCCGTAGCGGTATTGCAGGCCACGACGACCAGCTTGCACCCCTGCGCCACAAGGAAGGCGACCGCTTCGTCGGCAAGGCGCCGCACCTCCTCGCGGGGGCGCGACCCGTAGGGGCAGTTCTTACCGTCACCCAGGTAGACGAGCGACTCAGCGGGGAGCGCACGCCGCACCTCGCGCCAGACGGTCAGCCCGCCCAGCCCCGAATCGAAAACACCGATGGGTGCATTATTTGAAAGTTTATCCACGTCTTTCAGGAGTTGCAGCATATCATCGTCCGCGGCACGGCCGCGTCGTATCGTTCGCTGCGGTTTCCGCGCCCCCGGGTACTCCCGGGGCCGCAGCCGCAGGGTCTTTTCTATTTCAGGCCGAGTTGCCTCAGGATATGCTCCACGACCTGGTCGTCGGACATCGCATCGCAGTCGACGACCAGATGCGCCTGCGCATAGAAGGGTTCGCGCACGGCCATATCGCGTTCCATGAAAGCGACCAGTCCGGCATCGTCCAGCCCCCGCAAGCGGGGACGTTTCCGGCGTCCGTAGGGGCTCAGGCGGCGGGCGATTTGCTCCGCAGTGCGGTGCAGGAAGACGGTATGCCCCACGCCGTTCATGCGCTGCATGTTGTCGCTCCAGGTGGGGAGCCCCCCGCCCGTCGAGACCACCGTTTCGCCGCCTGCGGCGATCGCCCGTTCGAGCGCTTCGCGCTCCGCTTCGCGGAACCGTGCCTCGCCTTCATAACGGAAGACATCGGCCACGGAGGCTCCCGCCTGCTCCTCGACCAGCGCATCGGTATCCACGAAGCCGACGCCCAGCCTGCGCGCCAGCTTGCGCCCGAGGGTGCTCTTGCCGCATCCCATGTAACCGACCAAAAAGAGGGGTTTCATCGCCGGCAGGTCAAAACAGGTTCAGTTGTTCGGGGTCGATCACCTCGTCGGCATCGCCCCGGGCGCGTTCGATCTCGAACTCCACCCCGCCGGAAACAGCCGCAGCGTCGCCGGCACCGGCATCCGCCGCCCCGTCATCCGCCCCGCCGCCGGAGAGCAGGCCGTCGGGAATCTCCCCGGCATCGCCGTCGTCCGAAGGTTCGGGCTCGGGCGGCAGTTCGGGTTCGATGAAGCGCAGCGTAGCGACCTCGTAGGTCGTCAGGCGCTTGCCCTTGGCGCGGTGGCTCTTGACGCCGACGAATTCGTCGACGTCGACCTCGTCCGCGGGACGCGACGCATGCGCCCCCTTGTAGGTGATTTCGAGTTTGGCGCCCGTGCGTTCCGTCACGGCGACCAGGTCGGCCTGTCCGTCCTCGTCGAGGAAGAACTGCATCTTGTCGCTCATCTCGGCCGTGAAGCGCTTCATGTAATAGAACTGCTGCGAACGGTCGTAGTAGCAGACGCTGTAAACGCGGTCGGGCTCATAGCGGCTCACGCGCACGGTCTCGTCGGGGAAATGCTGCCCGAGGTCGTAACCCGTGATATAGTACTGGTTCTTCGACGTCCAGACGATGATCCGGTCGTCGCCCTTGAACTCGCCCAGCAGCTTGCCGCGGCCGTCGGCGTTCAGGCGGCGGACATCCTCGTCGAACCAGACGTTCTGGCCGCCGAGCGTCGAGGTGCCGCGCTCCTTGAGGACGATCTTATGGATGCCGTAGCGCGAGAAGAGGTTGCCCTGGCTCTGGCGCCCCTTGATGGCGAGGGTCGAGAAATCGAGGTCGACGATCACCTTCTTGAGACGCGGACGGGGCTTGAAGTAAACCTTCAGCACCTCGGCCTCACCATTCGGATTGACAGACATATAGAGTATCTCGCTCTTGGGCGTACCCTTGGTGATGTCGTACTCCTTGTCGCGCGTGATGGCCTTGATGGCGCAGCGCTTCATCATGATCGGGCCGTTCTTGCCGTCGCGGTACAGCACGTTGTAGATCGTGCGCTCGTCGTTGCGCTTGAAGACCCCGATGTAGTAGATGCCCTTCTCGAAGAAGGCCTTGTCGCTCACCTTGGTGATGACGTAGCGGCCGTCCTTCGTGAAGACGATCACGTCGTCGATGTCCGAGCAGTCGCATACGAATTCGGCGTCCTTCATCGACTTACCGATGCCGAAGAAGCCCTCGGCGCGGTCGACGTAGAGCTTGGCATTGGTCACGGCGACCTTCGTGGCCTCGATGTTGTCGAACTCACGCAGCTCGGTGCGGCGCTCCTTGCCCTTGCCGTACTTGTCGCGGATACGCTCGTAGTAGGCCACGGCGTACTCGGTGAGATGGTCAAGGTCGTACTGCGTGGCCTTGATGTCCTCTTCGATCTGACGGATCTCGTTGTCGGCCTTGTCGCTGTCGTAACGCGAGATGCGGATGAACTTCAGTTCCGTCAGGCGCTGCACGTCGGAGAGCGTGACCTCGCGGCGCAGCCGTTTCTTGAACGGTTCGAGCCCCTTGTCCACGGCGGCGTAGGCCTCTTCGCGGCTCTTGCAGCCCTCGATGAGCTGGTAGAGCTTGTTCTCGATGAAAATGCGTTCGAGCGACGCGGCATGCCAGGCTTCGTTCAGTTCGCCGAGCCGGATCTCCAGCTCGCGTCCCAGCAGCCACTTGGTATGCTCGGCCGAGCGGCGCAGGATTTCGCTCACGCCCAGGAAATGGGGTTTCTCCTCCCAGATGACGCAGGCGTTGGGAGAGATCGAAACCTCGCAGTCGGTGAAGGCGTAGAGGGCGTCGATGGTTTTGTCGCTCGACTCGTCGGGCGAAACCTGGATGATGATTTCGACCTTGTCGGCCGTATTGTCGTCGACCTTCCTGATTTTGATCTTGCCCTTGTCGTTGGCCTTGATGATCGAATCCTTGATCGACTCGGTGGTCGTGGTATAGGGTATTTCGGTGATGGCGAGCGTGCGTTTGTCGATCTTCGAAATCTTGGCGCGCACCTTCACCGCCCCGCCCCGCAGGCCGTCGTTATAGCGGCTCACATCGGCCATGCCGCCCGTCGGGAAGTCGGGATAAAGCTGGAATTCGCGCCCCTCGAGGTGTGCGATGCAGGCGTTGATAAGCTCCACGAAGTTGTGGGGCAGGATCTTCGACGCCAGACCCACGGCGATGCCGTCGGAGCCCTGCGCCAGCAGCAGCGGGAACTTGATCGGCAGCGTGACGGGCTCCTCCTTGCGACCGTCGTACGACAGCATCCACTCGGTGGTTTTCTTGTTGAAGACCACTTCGGAGGCGAACTTCGACAGGCGCGCCTCGATGTAACGCCCCGCGGCGGCCTCGTCGCCCGTGAGGATATTGCCCCAGTTACCCTGGCAGTCGATCAGCAGGTCTTTCTGCCCCAGCTGCACCAGTGCGTCCTTGATCGACGCATCGCCGTGCGGGTGGTACTGCATGGTCTGTCCCACGATGTTGGCCACCTTGTTGTAGCGTCCGTCGTCGACGACCTTCATGGCGTGCAGGATACGCCGTTGCACGGGTTTGAGGCCGTCCTCGACATGGGGTACGGCGCGTTCGAGGATCACGTACGAAGCGTAGTCCAGGAACCAGTTCTTATACATGCCCGTCAGTTTGCGCACGCCCCCTTCGTCCTGCGTCAGGCGGTCGAACTTGCCCGCCCTGGCCGGGGCGTCGGCGGCAGGGGCCGCGTCGGCCGCATCGCCGGCGGTCTGAGGGGTCGGGGCCTCTTCGTTGAGCGGCTCGTCCCGCCCGATGGTATCTTTTTCTTCTGCCATATTGCTTAGTTGATTGCGAGATCCTGCTCGACGATGTCCTCCTCGATGCGCAGGTTGTCGATGATGAAGCCCTGCCGTTCGTAGGTGTTCTTGCCCATGTAGAACTCCAGCAGGTCGTGGATCGGGTCGTCCTTGGTGATGCGAACCTTGTCCAGGCGGATATTCTCGCCGATGAATTCGCGGAACTCGTCGGGCGAAATCTCGCCGAGGCCCTTGAAGCGCGTGATCTCGGCATTGGCGCCGCAGCGTCCGACGGCTTTTTGCCGCTCCTCCTCGGAGTAGCAGTAAAACGTCTCCTTCTTGTTACGCACGCGGAACAGGGGGGTTTGCAGCACGAACAGGTGCCCCTGGCGGATCACGTCGGGGAAGAACTGCAGGAAGAAGGTCATCATCAAAAGGCGGATGTGCATGCCGTCGACATCGGCATCGGTGGCGATAATCACCTTGTTGTAGCGCAGGTTGTCCATATCCTCCTCGATATTGAGCGCAGCCTGAAGCAGGTTGAACTCCTCGTTCTCGTAGACCACCTTTTTGGTCAGCCCGTAGCAGTTGAGCGGCTTGCCGCGCAGCGAAAAGACGGCCTGCGTGCGCACGTCGCGGCTCTTGGTGATCGAACCCGAGGCCGAGTTGCCCTCGGTGATGAAGATCATCGACTGTTCGGCCAGCTCGTGCTTGTCGGTGCGGTGTATCTTGCAGTCGCGCAGTTTCTTGTTGTTGAGCGAAACCTTCTTGGCCGTCTCGCGCGCCTTCTTCTGGATGCCTGAGATGGCTTTGCGCTCCTTTTCGTTCTCGACGATCTTCCGCTGGAGCACCTGCGCCGTCTCGGAATGCTTGTGCAGGTAATCGTCGAGGTGCTTGCCCAGGAAATCGATGACGAAATTGCGCATCGACACGCCCGGCTCGATCTCCTTCGATCCGAGCTTGATCTTGGTCTGCGATTCGAAGACCGGGTCGGTGACCTTGACCGAAATGGCGGCGATGATCGACGTGCGGATGTCCGACGGGTCGTAGTCCTTGTGGTAGAACTCCTTGACGGTCTTGGCGATGGCCTCGCGGAAAGCCGCCTGGTGCGTACCGCCCTGCGAGGTGTACTGGCCGTTGACGAACGAGAAATAGCTCTCGCCGTAGCCCGTGCCGTGGGCGATGGCTACCTCGATGTCGTCGCCCGAAAGGTGGATCGGCGCATAGAGCGGCTCCTCGGTCATGTTTTCGTTGAGCAGATCCAGCAGGCCGTTTTTCGAAACGTAGCTGTTGCCGTTGAAATTGAACGTCAGCCCCAGGTTCAGGTACGTATAGTTGCGCACCATCTGCTCGACGTATTCGAGGTTGTAGGCATACTCGCCGAAGACCTCCTCGTCGACGCGGAACGAGATGAAGGTGCCGTTTTTCTCGCGCACGCCGCTCTCCCACTTGTCGCTCACCTCGAGCCCCTTGGCGAAGGTCACCGTGCGGGCCTCGCCGTCGCGTACCGAACGGGCCGTGAACTCGCCGGAAAGCATGTTGACGGCCTTGACGCCGACGCCGTTCAGGCCGACGGTCTTCTTGAAGGCCGAGCCGCCGTACTTACCGCCGGTGTTCATCTCGCTGACGGCCGCCGCGAGCGATTTGAGGGGGATGCCGCGGCCGTAGTCGCGCACCGACACCACCTTGTCCTCGATCGAAATGTCGATCTGGCGGCCGGCCCCCATGATGAATTCGTCGACCGAATTGTCCACGACCTCCTTGATGAGGACGTAAATGCCGTCGTCGGCCTGCGTGCCGTCGCCCAGCTTGCCGATATACATGCCGGGGCGCAGACGGATATGCTCCCGCGGCGAAAGCGTAACGATGGCGTCGTCGCCGTAGCTGTCGTTAGGATTGGTATTGAGTAAATCTGCCATAGTCTATTTTCGGTTTCGGATCTGGGCAAGGGCCGCGCTCATGGCGTCGTGCACCTCCTCCATCAGCACGTGCGTCTCGGTCGAGACGACCTTCGCGGCCGGTACGGGGGGCAGCACGCGGATGGTGATGCGGTTGCCCCAGTTGAACATCGCGTTCTTGCGGATAAGCGTCTTGGTGCCGTCCAGCACCACGGGGAGTATCTCCACGCCCGCCTCCCGGGCCAGCGTGAAGGCGCCCGCCTTGAAGCGGTGTATCTCGCCGTCCTTGGAACGCGTACCCTCGGGGAAGACGGCCACCGAAGCGCCGCGCGAAATCCACAGTTTGCCGTCGCGCACCATCTGCTCCAGCGCCTCGGAGGCGCGGCCGCGGTTGATGCAGATGTCGCCGTGGAGGATGAGGTACTGCCCGAAGAAAGGCGTCTTGAAGACCTCGCGCTTGGAGACCCAGCGGAAATTGAGCGGGATGTAATAGAGCGTCGGAATGTCGATCACCGTATTATGGTTCAGCACGATGACGTAGCTTTTCTTCCGGTCGACATATTCGAGCCCCTCCACACGCTGCCGCCAGCGGGGCGGGATGGCGAAGAAGGTGCGCACCAGGATGCGCGACAGCTCGTGCACCACGCGGCGGCCCTTGTCGAAGGGATAGCACACGACCAGCGCCAGGGCCGACAGGATCATGAAGAAGGTGCACAGCAGCACCAGGAAGATATAATAAACCGCGCTTATCATAGTTTCAGCATTTTTTGCCGGGCATTCCCGCCCCGCCGTGCCTGCCCTGCTGCCGGATCGCGTCGGAAACGGCATGGCGGAGCGTTCGGAATCACATCGGGGGACAATGAGCTACAATAATTCAATTTGCAAATTTAGGAATTATTCGCGGGATTCCAGCCCCGCGGCGCACGATTTTTCAACAAAATTTCGACGACACCTATTTTTATCGGGGACAGCCCTCCCCCGCTTTTCCGCGGCGCAGAAAGCGTACGCCGACGACTATACAAAGGCGGAATGCTGACGGGGGTGCGGGACGCGGCAGCCGGCCGGTCGCCGCAGGTAATAGGCAGCATAGCGGGAGATTCCGTTTTGAATTTCCTGCCTTTTTTATAACTTTGTGCCATACATATTAGCGAAAGCTATTGTTTTTGGGTAGATAAAACGACCAATTTTAACGAAGCCAAGAAAACAGTAGTATTCCCGCGTCACGCGCGGGCTCTACCTGTTTGGCTTCGGGTGCTTGGTCGTACCCATCTACCGACAGAGGGGAGTCCGCGTTTTTTCATGCATGAACGGCCGCCCCTCCCCGGGAAAGGATAATTTTTTTCGTAAAATTTAGTACTATGCATTGCAAAGTACAAATATTTTTACATATCTTTGCATCGTCAACTAAAATGCAGTGCATATTACAAACAATGACAGAATAGTATGAAAAAACTTATCTTCCTCATCGTAATACTGGCGCTGGCCGCCGCAAACGCATTCGCAGCCCGCATCTATCCGGCCGAGGGCCGCGTGGTGGACGAACAGGGACAGGCCGTGGAGTACGCTACGGTCGTGCTGCTGAAAGGCAGCGACCAGGTGGCGGGCATGGCCACCGACGACACGGGCCGCTTCGTGCTGAAAGTGCCTTCGGGCGAGTATACCCTGTCGGTACAATACCTCGGGTTCGACCCCGTCGTGCGGCAGGTGCAGGTCGAGGAGAACAACGACCTGGGCGAGATCGTGATGAAAAGCTCGGCGACCCGGATCGAAGGCGTGGTGGTCAAGGCACAGCTGATCCGCCGCGAGGCCGACCGCTTCGTGGTCGACGTGGCCAACGCCCCGGCGGCGATCGGCAAGGACGGCATCGAGCTGCTGGAACGCGCTCCGGGCGTTTGGATCGACGACGAGAAGATCTCGATAAACGGCAAGTCGGGCTCGAAGGTCTATGTCAACGACCGCGAACTGCGCATGGAGCCCGAGCAGCTGCTCACCTACCTGCGCTCGCTGCGCGCCGAGGAGATCCAGAAGATCGAGGTCGTACCGACGACGGGCGCCGACTACGACGCCGATTCATCGGGCGGCATCATCAGGATCACGCTCCGCAAACGCCGCGAGAACGGGTTGGACGGATCGCTGTCGATGCGCACCACACAGAACGCGCGCCACCATTTCTATACGCCGAGCGGCAACATCAACATCCACACGGGGCGCCTCGACCTCTATGCCTCGGCATGGGCCGACCTGGGAAAGGACACGGCCGTCTCGGACGAACACACCGACTACACCACGGGCGACACGAACCTCACGTCCCATTCGGAAATCACCGAACGCGACCGCAACTTCGGCGGCAGCATCGGCTCGGTATTCGAAATAAGCCCCAAGCACAGCATCGGCGCAGAGTTCGAATACTGGCGCAACAACGAAAAGGGCCCGAACGACTCCTACACCGACTTCACGGACGCGGGCGTCGTGACCCGTACGCAAAGCCGTTACGACACGCGCAACATCCGCAACAACTATTCGGCGACGTTCAACTACATCTACAAGCTCGACACGCTCGGGTCGACGCTCAAGCTGCTGGCCGACTACACGCGCCGCGAAACGGAGGCCGGCAACGACAATTTCAGCCGCATCACCTCCCCCACCACGGCCGTCGACTCGACCTACCGCGACAACTCGTCGAGCCTCTACGACATCACGACCGCCACGCTGGCCCTCGACAAGAAATTCTCGCCCCGCTGGTCGCTGCGCGCAGGCGCCAAGTTCACCTACAACGACATGCACAACGACGCGCTCTACGAATACGTGAAGGACGGCGCGTGGGTGTGCAACAACAACCAGAGCTTCACGATCAACTATACGGAGAACATCGCGGCGGCTTACGGCATCGCCTCGGCCAACCTCGGGCGCTGGAGCCTCGTGGCAGGGCTGAGGGGCGAATATACCCACACCCGGGGCAAGGGCGGCGACATCTCGCAGAACTACTTCAGCCTCTTCCCCAACGCGAACGTCTCCTATGCCCTGACCAAAGACGGGGCCTACTCGCTCATCGCCCAGTATGCCCGCACGATCGAGCGCCCGCGCTTCTGGAGCCTCAACCCGCAGCGGTTCCAGATCTCGGACTACACCTACCAGACGGGAAACCCCGAACTCGACCCGGCTTACAAGCAGGACATCAGCCTGACGCTGGTGCTCAAGCACAAGTACACCCTCACGGGCGGCATGACGATCCAGCGCGACGAGATACAGCAGACGATACGCCCCGACGCGGACGACCCGGCGCGCCTGTGCCTGGCGTGGACAAACTTCGACACGACGAAAAACTATTACCTCACGGCCAACGCACCGTTCCAGTTCACCAAATGGTGGACGATGAACCTCAACCTCACCTACATCCGGCAGGGGCAGCGCATCGACGAGCACAGCGCCGAAAAACATTACAACTTCTATTTCGTAAACAGCTCGACGACCTTCTCGCTGCCCGCGAAATTCTACATCGACCTGTCGTACCAGTTCCAGAGCCGCATGGACTTCGGCAACTGCTGGGTAAAACCGCTCCATTTCCTGAACGCCGGAATCAAGAAGCGTTTCGGCGACAAGTTCACCGCCTCGTTCTCGGTGCGCAACCTGATCGAGCGACCGCAGCACATCGGCGCCCGCGGCGACGGGTTCGTGCGCATGGTCGACGTCAAACAGCAGTGGAACGACCGCAGCTTCACGATCGGGGTGACCTACAACTTCAAGTCGGGCAAAACCTTCAAACGCAAGGCGGTCGAAGCAGGTTCGGCCGACGAGAAAAACCGCCTGTAAAGTTCCCGGGGCAGCATCACGGGACACACGACCCGGATCGCATGACCCGAAACACAATATCCCGGAACGTACACAGCACCGCGGCACACAACATCCCCAAACGTGCACAGCAGGACACAGCATCGCGGGATACAACCCGGATCGCGTGACGGGGAACACAGCAACCCGAAAAGCAGCATCCTGAAACGCCCCCTCCCGACCAGTCGGCCGGGAGGGGGCGTTTGTCCGGTTGCCAAAGGCCGGCAGGGAAAGGCAGACGGCAATTGCAGGATGCAGTTGAAAAATAAAAAAGTATTTAGTCGACTGAATAATTGTAAAATAAATTATTTATTCATATATTCAATTTAAATTATTTTACAACCACAAACCCAACAACACACTACACCCCGCTCATCCCGAGTCTGAAAATCAAAAAGCAACATCCTTCCGGAATACCCGGATCATAGCTGGCCGGATTCCGGCCTGTGCAACAAACCGGTCGTGCGGCGACTCCCGGCTCAAACCGGATTCGGGTTTTTGACGGACGATTGCAGATTTTCATAACGAAAATCGGTACTACACAGTAAATTGCAACTAAAACAAGGTCGACCATGTTACGAAAAATTTTCGGGCTGCTCATTTTCCCGATTCTGGGCGCTTCCGTCCATACTTATGCCCAGGAGGAGTATGACCAGCAAATTTTCCAATACATCAACCAGGAAAAATGGTTCGATGCCAAATCCCTTTACGACACCCGCCACGACGACCTGTCCGAGGTTATCCGCCTGATTTCCGGCGCATTCCTGGGAGCATATTTCAACAGGCCGGCCGAAGGGGTGTCCGCCATCGAAGAGCTGCTGGCCAAATACGGCGGACAGCTCGGGGGACAAGCCGTCATGTACAGGATGCTGGCTGCCAAGAATTTTGCCTCTGTGCGCGCCTATGCGAAAATGGATTCTGTATTCACCTATATGCTGGCCTACGACTCCCCCTACCTCGACGACCAGACCCGGAAGGGGATTGCCTCGGGGCTGAAGCAATGCCGGAAGATAGCCCGGCTGCCCCGGACGGAGGTGATCGACCGCTCGCGGGAGGGTTCCCCCCGGCACGGTCGGCATGAAGCTGGAGGAGGGTCTATTCTACCTGGACGCGGGCTATTGCGGCAAAAGCGTGAAGACCCTGCTGGATATCGGGGCCGAATACACTTCGATAGACCAGAGCCTGGCCGACGAACTGGGTGTCCGTATATTTCAGGATTCGCTGTGGATGGCCCCGGCATCATACATGAAACTGGGAATTCTCAACTCCCTGCAAATCGGATCCATCACCCTCAAAAACGAGATTTGCTGTGTCTTCCCCGACGGTCTGGCGGCACGGAATCGGGAAGCGACCGCCGATTCGGGCATCACACGGATCCGGGCGATGCTGGGGATTTCGACGCTGAGGAAACTATCGGCCCTGACCGTGGATGTAGAGCACGGAACCATCACGTTCGACACCGGGAAGCAACCGCAAACCGGGATTGCCAACTTCATGCTGAAAGACAACATCCCCTACCTGTGGCTGGAACTGAACGGGATTCCGGCGATGATGCACTGGGACACGGGGATGAACGCCAAACCCCGCTTATCGGGCAAGTTCTATGCGGAACACGCATCGTCGCTCCCGAAACTGGGTTCTGTCCGCAGGGGGTCGGAAATAACCGCGGCCGGGGCAGCGGAATACCGTTACCATGCACTCGGCGGCATTTGCGCGAAGATAGGATCGCGGGAGGTGATCCTGCCGGAGGTGCGGGTCGTTTTCGACACGGAGGACATGCATACGGCGGAGGTGCCCGGTTATGACGGGCAGATGAACAACATCGTCGATGTACGTCGGATACGGATCGATTTCGCAAACATGTGCGTGACGATGGAATGACGGCACCGCACCCGAAGAGGCAAGCCGGTACGTAAAGCACGGTATATAAATTGCTGCATGACGGGAAAAAACACCTCGTCATGCAGCAATTCTATTATTTGGCAGTCCTGTTCGTAGCGGGCGGCATCGGCTCGGCGCTCATCGTCGCTGCCGACCTGCGTACGCGCCGGCAACCGATGCGCATTATGGAAAGCGTATGGGTACTCACCGCCCTCTGGGCCAGTTTTTTCGGGCTATGGGCCTATTTCGCCTTCGGACGCGCCGCACGGCACATGCCCGTGCAAAACGACGGCACCGGAAAGCAGAAAGGCTTAGTGAAAATCAGCGAGCCGGCAAAAGGCGGCGGCATCGGGGAAAACGGAAACGAACGGAAGGTCGGCAGCGCCGGGCAGGAAACGGAGAATAGAAAGCCCGGCACGGGCCGACGGAAAGACCTGTCCGTAGCGGGGACGGATCCATGGAAGGTCTCGGAGCCGGAACCAGCCATGAACATGCCGGAACCGGCGATGACCGGGATGCAGATGGAGAACGGAACCACGACAGAAGCGGACGGTGCGGAAGATATGCCCGGGATGAAGGGGACGGCGGGCAAAACGGATACGGCAGACAAGGCGGACATACCGGGAATGACAAACAGGGTGGATATGCCGGGGATGGCTGACAGGGCGGACATGCCGGGGATGACAAACGAGCCGAACATGTCCGGGACTATGGAAGGCATGGACGGGATGGGGAATATGCCGGGGATGAAGGGGCGGCCGCGGTGGCAGTCGGTCGTCTTGTCGACGCTCCACTGCGGGGCGGGGTGTACACTGGCCGATATCGTCGGCGAATGGTTCCTCTTCTTCGTCCCGGTAGCCATAGGCGGAAGCATACTGGCAGGGACATGGGTCGTGGATTACCTCCTGGCCCTGGCATTCGGCATCGGGTTCCAGTACGCCGCGATCCGGGGCATGGAACGCACGCTCCCGCGCGGTGAAGCGATACGCCGTGCCGCCAAAGCCGACATACTCTCGCTCACGGCATGGCAGGCCGGCATGTACGGCTGGATGGCCGTGGCGATCTTCGCGCTCAACGGCGGTGAGGCAATGCCCCGCACCTCGTTCGTATTCTGGTTCACGATGCAGGTCGCCATGGCATGCGGGTTCCTCGTGGCGCTGCCCGTAAATATCCTCCTGATCCGGGCCGGCATAAAAAAAGGGATGTAGCCGCACCGCATCCCCGGCGGCCGGCCGTGAAATTTACGCGGCTTTGCCCGAAAACTCCGATTTAATCGTTACCTTTGCGCCGACAGCGGAAAAACCGCAACGAAACGTAATTTCAGGTATACACAGGAAAACTTTATGGAAACAAGCACCAATTACAGCAAGACAGCCGGCGTGCGCAGGGCTGACAAGTCCGAGAACACCACCCTGTTCCGCAACGTCTACCTATGGATGACGATGGCCCTCTTCATCACGGGCGCAACGGCCCTGACGGTCTCCGACTCGCCGACGCTGCTCAATGCCATCTTCGGCAGCAAAGTCGCATTCTTCGGCCTGATCATCGCCGAACTGGCGCTGGTCATCATCCTCTCGTCGTTCATCTTCCGCATGTCGTTCCTCACGGCGACGCTGATGTTCATTGCCTACTCGATCCTCAACGGCGCGACGCTGGCTTCGATCTTCCTGCTCTACACCGCATCGTCCATCGCATCGACCTTCTTCGTAACGGCCGGCACGTTCGGCGCCATGGCGTTGTTCGGGTATTTCACCAAGCGCGACCTCTCGGGCATCGGGAACATGGGTTACATGGCGCTTATCGGCATCATCATCGCAACGGTGGTGAACCTTTTCCTGCGCAGCGAAACGATGATGTGGGTGATAACCTACATCGGCGTGCTGGTGTTCGTCGCCCTCACGGCCTATGACACGCAGAAGATCAAGAAGATGGTGATGAACGCCGAAGTCGTGGACGAATCGACGCAGAAAATCGCACTGCTGGGATCGCTGACCCTCTACCTGGACTTCATCAACCTGTTCCTCTACCTGCTCCGGATTCTCGGGAGCCGTAAGTAGGCAGGCGCCGGCAACATAAAAGGAACGGGATACGCTGGCGCGTCCCGTCCCTTTGCTTTCTACCCGGAGCCGGGCTAAAACTGCACCCGGGGTGCGGTTTCGGTGCCTTCGGCAGCCTCGAAGTAAGGCTTCTGCCCGAACCCGAACAACTTGGCCACCAGGTTGGCCGGGAAGCGGCGCACGGCGACGTTGTAGGTCTTGGCCACTTCGTTGAACTCCTTGCGGGCCACTGAAATACGGTTCTCGGTGCCTTCGAGCTGCGCTTGCAGTTCGAGGAAATTCTGGTTGGCCTTCAGGTCGGGATAACTCTCCGACACGGCAATCAGGCGCCCCAGCGCCGAGCGCACCTGCGCCTGCGCCTGCTGGAACTCGGCGAGTTTCCCGGGCGTGAGGTCGTCGGCCGAAAGGTTGATCGAGGTGGCTTTAGCACGGGCCTCGGTCACGGCCTCGAAAGTCTGCGACTCGTGTGCGGCATAGCCCTTGACCGTGTTCACCAGGTTGGGAATCAGGTCGGCACGGCGCTGGTACTGCGTTTCGACGTTCGACCACGCGGTCTTCAGCCCCTCCTCCTTATTTACAAATCCGTTGTACGTTGCGTAGAAGAAGATCACCACGACGGCGACGACTCCAATCCAAATCCATTTCTTCATAATATCGTGTTTTAAATTCGTTCCAATCTTATCCCCTCCGAACCGGAAAGGCATCCCGTCCGCCCGCAAAGCCAGCCTTTGTCCGGCAAACAGCCGCCCGCAACCGGCAAAGCCGCCCTGCACGCCCTGCGGCCTTTACCAGCGCGAGCCGGCACCGCCGCCACCGAACGAACCGCCGCCGAAACCACCGCCTCGCGACCCGCCGCCGAAACCGCCGAAACCACGTCCCCCGATAATCATACCGCCGCCCGCGCCACCGCCGAAATTGTCGTCGCGCAGGTTTTTGGCCTGCCGTTTGACCACGGCGCCGCAATTCGAGCAGACGTAGGTATATTCGACCAGCCGGTAGTTGGGCGTCACCTTCAGGATGTCGCTCGACTGCTGCCGGAGTGTCAGTTTATGGCATTTCGGGCAACGCTTGCGGGCGTAGTAACCCAGCAGGATCACGCCCATCGGCACCACGACGAACCCGGTGACGATCAGGAAAACCGCCCAGGCAGGCAGCTCGTCGCCGGCCGTATCGGTGCCGCCCAGATCCAGTTCGCTCCCTTCGAGCAGCTGCGACACGGCTTCGACCCCCTGCACCATGCCGAGGCTGTAATCGCCCTGGCGGAATGCCGGAAGCATGTATTTGAGCTGGATGCGCTTGCAGATCGCATCGGGCAGCACGCCCTCCAGCCCGCCGCCCGTGACGAAACGGATCTCGCGACGGTCTTTGACCAACAGGATGCCCAGCCCGTTGTCGTTGCGGGCCTGCCCCACGCCCCACGCGGAGAAGAGGTCGATGGCGAAGTCGAAGACGTCGCCGCCTGCGATGTCATCGACGGCGACCACGGCGACCTGGGCGACGGCCCGCTCGCGCAGCGCCGCGCACAAACGGTCGATATGCGCCACGGCCTCGTCCGAGAGTATCCCGTCGGGGTTCGAGACGTAACGCGTGCGGTCGGCGCGCTGGACATTGGGGATGTCTTCGACGCGGTAGGTTTCGGCCTGTGCCGCGAGGCACGGGACGAACAGCAGACAGAAGAGGAGAAGGAAGCGTTTCATAATCATGGGCAAAAATAGGAAAAATTCCATAAAAGGAACGCGACCGCGCGGGGATTCGTATTCCGCGGCGGATAAAAACGGTACGCCGGCCCCGAGCGGGCGCCCCGGGCCGGGTTTGCAGGCCGCAGCCAGGCATCGGGCGGGGATGCGGCCGCTGCCTCCGCGGCCGCAGGGGTCAGCGCGTCAGGATGCGGTAGCTCCACGGCGCCATGTCCTCCTCGACATGCCCGCGCAGTTCGCAGGCAACGCCCGTCATGGCATCGGTGTACATGCCGGCATAGATACCCGTGTAATAATCGGCATGGATGGCGTAGGGCGAGAGGTTCATCACGGCGACGACGCGGTTGCCCTTCACTTCGCGCACGAAGGTCATCAGGCAATCCTCGGCGTTGTTGCGTATCTCGACCATCTCGCCGCCCGCCTCCCCGGCGGCGAGCGCAGGGTTGGCATGCCGGAGCCCGGCCAGGCGGCGGTAGAAATCCGTGAACGAATTGGCCGCGTAGGAGGGGATCGGGTCGCGGTCGAAGAAGGCGAACGAATGGTCGTAGCCGATCTCCTGCCCGGTATAGACCAGCGGCAGGCCGCGCGGCACGACGAACGTGAAGGCGGCCATGATCTCGCGGGCGCCGCCCATGCGCGTGAACTCCGAGCCGTTCCACGAATTCTCGTCGTGGTTGGAGGTGAACACCAGGCGCATGGCGGACTGCGGGTAACGGTTACGGTCGGCATAAATGTAGTCGCGCAGGGCGGTCACGCGCACCTTCTGCTGCGCCACGTCGTTCATCAGGTGATGCATCTCCCAGGCATAGCAGGCGTCGAAGGCACCCGCTTCGAAAAGGTAAGGCTCCTCGGCCTCGGCCAGCAGGAACAGGCCGGGGTTCACCTTCCGCAGGCGGCGGGCAGCCTCATTCCAGAACTCCACGGGCACGAGCATCGCCATGTCGCAGCGGAAACCATCGACGGCGTGCCGGCGCACCCAGAACTCCATGGCGTCGGCCTCGGCCCGCCATACGTCGCGGTTCGCATAGTTGAGTTTGGCGGTGTCCGTCCAGTCCCAGGGCACGGCGGGCGCCCCCGCGGCATCGCGCTCATACCAGTCGGCAGGCTTCTCGCCGACCCAGCGGGCGTCGCGCGCCGTATGGTTGGCGACCCAGTCCAGCAGCACCTTCATGCCCAGGCGGTGCGCCTCGGCGACAAACGCATCGAAATCCCCCATCGTCCCCAGCCCGGGGTCGACGGCGCAATAGTCGCGGATCGAATAGTAAGAGCCCAGCGAGCCCTTGCGCCCCTCGGCACCGATCGGATAGACGGGCATCAGCCACACGGCGTCGATGCCCATGTCGCGCAAGAAGCCGAGCTTCGCGGCGGCGGCCCTGAGGGTACCTTCGCGCGTCAGCTGGCGCACGTTCATTTCATAGATTACAGCCTGGTAGCTCCACTCGGGATGCAGCATAATTTGCGAATTTTAATACGTAACCGGATTCCGGGACGTCAAATGTACGTTTTTTTCCGGAAAAAATCCGTGCTGCGGCCGAATCGGGTGAAAATGGGACAAAATAGCTGGGCAGGCGGGTATGTTTATTTCATAAAAAATTACTACCTTTGCGCACGATATAAAACGCCTTATACAAAAACAAAACGCTCTAAGTAATAAAATGAAGCATTTCCGCCTCTTAGTCCCGGCCATCCTGGCCCTGCTGGTCTCGTCCTGCGCCTCGCAGAAACGTGCCTGGTACCTGCAGGACGCGAACCCGTTTACGCCCGAACAAATCGCCGAAAGCGGCCAGATACGGATCAAGCCCCTCGACCGGCTGACGATCGTGGTCAACAGCAAAGACCCCGAACTGGCCGTGCCGTTCAACTCGTCGACCTCGCTGAGTTCCGTGACGGGAGTCGCCTCGTACAGTTCGGCGACCAACCAGTCGCTGCAGATCCGCACGGTGGACGAGAACGGCATGCTCGACATGCCCGTGATCGGGAAGATCGACTGCAAGGGAAAAACCCGCAGCGAACTGGCGCAGCTCATCGCCGACAAGATCGTCGAGGGCGGGTATATCAACGACCCGTCGGTCAACGTGCAGTTCGCCGACATGAAGATTTCGGTCGTCGGCGAAGTAGCCCGCCCGGGACAGTACGACGTCACGCGCGACAAGATCTCGATCTTCGACGCCCTGGCCATGGCCGGCGACCTGACGATCTACGGCATCCGTACGGACGTGGCCGTGGCCCGCGAAGTGGACGGCGTACGCACGATCGAATACCTCGACCTCACATCGAAAGACCTCTTCAACTCGCCGGCGTTCTACATCCAGCAGAACGACGTGATCTATGTCAAGCCCAATAAATACAAGGCACAGGCCGGTGAGATCAGCCAGAACCGCAACTTCTACCTCTCGCTCGTAGGTACGGCCATCTCCGTGGCGACGCTTATCATAACCTTAACCAAATAAGCCGGGCCATGACCGAATACAACAACCAGCAGCAACACCTGCAGAACGACGAGTACGAAAACGGCAGCGGCCTCACGCTGCACGACCTGTTACAGATGGTTCTGGCCAACTGGTACTGGTTCGCCTTGTCGGTGCTCATCTGCCTCGGCGTGGCCTATTACTACCTGGCCAGCACCCCGAAGATATACAGCCGTACGGCCACCATCCTCGTAAAGGACAGCCGCAAGGGCGGCGACATGGAGCTGGGCGTTTTCAGCGACCTGGTAGGTTTCCAGAACCGCCGCAACGTCGACAACGAGGTCTACATCCTCCAGTCGCACAGGCTGATGTCGGAGGTGGTGAAGCGCCTCCACCTGACGGTCAACTATTCCGTACGGGACGGGCTGCGGACGCTCGACCTCTACGGCCGCTCGCCCATCGAGGTCGATTTCATCGACGACGACAACCAGCGCCTTTCGCTGGAGGTGACCGAACTCGAGGACGGCCGGATCAAGCTGGCGGACTTCGACGACAAGTACCTCACCAAGCAGGAGAAGCGCAGGGTCATCCGCGCCCAGTACGGCGACACGATCCCCACCCCGCTGGGGCAGATGGTCGTACACAAGACGCCGTTCATGGACTCGACCTACGTGGACAGGCCCATCACCGTCACCAAGAGTTCGCCGATGGTCACGACGAACGCCTACCGCGCCACCGTAAAGAGCGACGTGGCCAACAAACAGGCGTCGATCGTCACCATCTCGATGAACAGCTCCGTGCCCAAGCGTGCCGAGGACGTGATCAACACGCTGATCGCCGTGTACGAAGAGGACGCCATCGCCGACAAGCGGCAGGTATCGGTCGTGACGAACGCCTTTATCAAGGAGCGTATGCTGGCCATCGGGCGGGAACTGGGCGTCGTGGACAGCGAAATCGAGGGGATCAAAAAGAGCAACCAGATGATCGACATCACCTCGGAGGCTACCCGATCCATCACAGAGAGCAGCAAATTCAAGGTCGAAGGGCTTTCGATCGAAAACCAGATCAGCGTCGCCAACTACATCCGCGACTACCTCGACGACCCGTCGCACGCGGGGGATCTGATCCCGATGGTCGCCTCGCTGACCAACAACGGGATCGTCGCCCAGATCACCGAATATAACGACGCCATCCTGCGCCGCCAGAAACTGCTCGAAAACAGTTCGGAACGCAACCCCGTGATCCAGGACATGGACAACGTGCTGGCTGCCGTGCGCCGCTCGATCATCGCTTCGCTCAACTCGCACGTCTCGACGCTCGAAATACAGCTTTCGAACATGCGCAAGGAGGAGGCGCTGGCCAATCACCGCATATCCACCATGCCGTCGCAGGAGAAAGTCCTGTTAGACATCATGCGCCAGCAGAAGATCAAGGAGGAGCTGTTCCTCTACCTGCTCAACAAACAGGAGGAGACGCAGCTCAACTATGCCGTCGCCGAAAGCAATTCGCGTACGATCGACCAGGCATACGGCAGCCCCAGGCCCGTGTCGCCCCGTTCGATGATCATCCTGGGCATCAGCCTGCTGGCCGGCCTTGCGATCCCCTTCGGCATCATCTACCTGATCGGCATGCTCGACACGACCATCCGCGGCCGCAAGGACATCGAAGAGAACATCAGCGCCCCGTTCCTGGGTGACATTCCCTTCCTCGAAGGCGAGAACAAGGGCGGCATCGTCGTCCGGGAAACCGGCCGCGACGCATTGTCCGAGGCTTTCCGCATCCTGCGTTCGAACATGACCTTCATGAACGTATCGTCGGGCAAGGAGATCAAGTGCGTGCTCTTCACTTCGTCCGACCCCCATGCGGGCAAGACGTTCGTGGCGATGAACCTGGCGATGACGCTCGCCATGGCCGGGAAGCGGATCGTACTGATCGACCTCGACCTGCGCCGCCACGCGCTCTCCACGACGCTGGGCCGCAGCAACAGCAAGAAAGGCATCACGAGCTACCTGGCCGGGACGATCACCGACATCGGCGAACTGATCACGCCGATGGAGATACACAAAAACCTCGACGTGATCTGCGCCGGCATCCAGCCGCCCAACCCCACGGAGATGCTGCTTTCGGATCGCCTGGACAAGCTGGTCGCCGAGCTGCGGGAGAGCTACGACTATGTATTCATCGACAGCACCCCGGCCATGTCGGTAGCCGACGCGGTCATCACCGACCGGCTGGCAGACCTCTGTATCTATATCGTACGCGAAGGCGTGCTCGACCGCCGGCAGCTGCCCGACATCGAACGGCTTTACCGCGAGAAGAAATTCCGCAACATGTGCGTCGTACTCAACGGCACGCGCACCCGCCGCCACGGATACGGTTACGGATATGGCTACGGGTACGGATACGGGTATGGATACGACGATTACAAGGAGACCAGCTACCGCAAGCGCCTGAAAATCTTCTTCAGCAAAATCGGACGTAAAATAAGGAACAAGAAATAAATGGCTATACGCAATGCATTGATCGCCGTCGATTTCGACGGGACGGTCGTGACACACGCATATCCCGAAATAGGCGACGACGCCGGGGCCGTACCCGTACTGAAGGAACTTACGGACAACGGCTGCCGCCTGATTCTCTTCACGATGCGCCACGGCAAGCTGCTCGACGACGCGATCCGGTGGTTCCGCGAGCGGGGAATCCCGCTCTACGCCGTGAACGAGAACCCCTCGCAGCAGCGCTGGACATCCTCGCCGAAAGTCCATGCCGACCTCTACATCGACGACAGCAGCCTCGGCTGCCCGATCCGGTTCGTGGACGGCGTGAAACGTCCCGTAGCGGACTGGACGCGCATCCGGAAGCAGTTGGTGAAGGAAGGTTTTCTGGACTGAGCCGCCGCGCCGCCGGTTGTGTGACGAAGGGGGGGGGCAAAGGGCTGACGAAGGGCTGACGGAAGAGCGCGTCAAGGCGAAGAGCCGGACAAATCCGGGAACCGGAGGAGCAAGTAAGGCTGAAAACCGCAGAGGCGGAAAGATGAAAACCGGAGAAGCGGACAACACCGGGAACCGGAGGAGCAGGTAGGCTGAAAACCGCAGAGACGGACAAGATGAAAACCGGAGAAGCAGCCAACACCGGAAACCGGAGGAGCAGGTAAGGTTGGAAACCGGAGAAACAAGCAAGGCCGGAAACCGGAGATGCAGCCAACGCCGGGAGCCGGAAACGCGGACAAGACAGAAACCTGAAAAACGGATGCGACCGGGAGCCGGCCAGACCGAAGGCAAATCAGGCTTTCCGAAGCCATTCGCGACAAGCGGCACTGCACAAGCAATAAGCAAAAGGCGGATGAAACATTAAGCAAAAGGGCGGATGAAAATATCCGCCCTTTTGTATATGCGATGCCGCAGCCGGCAATTATGCCCAGAGGTTGCGGGGATATTTGCCCTCGGCGATCATCTTCTCGATCGAGGCCACCAGCGCGGGTTTGTCCTCCTTATAGGTGACGCCGTGCCACTGCGCCGCCGAGCGGAGCACACGCAACGAGGCCGTGCCTTCGCCGATGAGTTTGTTGACCATCGTCGGGATGTAGAACTCGGCTTTGAGGTTCTCCTTGTTCCCGGCGAGCCACGTCTTGAAATACTCCCTGGAATAGGTAAAGAAATCGGGGGTGAAGCCAAAGAGGTTCATCGACACCGGCGTGTCCCCGGCCAGTACTTCGTCGGCGCCGCCGTCGTGGAAGACGATCCTGCCGTCGGGCATACGCTCGATCTGCGTGCGCTCGACCATCGAGGTGAGGTTGCCCGCAGCATCCACACCGCAGACGCCGCGCGAAACGGTACCGTTGTCCGAAAGGGTCTTGTCGAGGTCGTAGGCGACCATGCAGTAGCGGTTCCGGCTCTCGCCCAACTGCGAAAGGTAGTCCCCGATGGTCTTGTAGGCTTCGGCACCGTAGAAGTCGTCGGCATTGATCACGGCGAAGGGTTCGCGGATGGCGTCCGCCGCCATCATCACGGCGTGGTTGGTGCCCCACGGCTTGACGCGCCCTTCGGGAACAGCAGCCCCCTGGGGCAGGTAGTCCAACTCCTGGAACACGAACTCCACGGCGATGCGGCCGCCGAAACGCTCCGCGGAGAAGACTTCGCGGAACTCCTTTTCGAAAGAGTGGCGGATGACGAAAACGACCTTGCCGAAACCGGCGCGGATGGCGTCGTAGACCGAATAATCTATGATGGCCTCGTTGTTGGGGCCGACCCCGTCCATCTGCTTGAGCGAACCGTAACGGGAGCCCATACCTGCGGCGAGGACGAGTAATGTAGGTTTTACCATACTTTTCAGCTGTTTTTTGCGTTGATTCTAAACGATCACAAAGTTAAAAAATTCGGCGCGTTCCGCAAAGGTTTTCTATGAAATTGGTTATCTTTGCATTCATAATGTCATAAACCGATGAGATTTTTCAAATCCATACGGGCATGGTGGCGCGGGCTTTTCCGCAAACGCCGTTTCAACATGCTCAATGCCACGGACAATAGCGAGGAGTGGCACATGCACCTCTCGCCGGCCAGCATCTTCGCGGCCTTCCTGTCGTTCGTGCTGCTGCTGTTCATCCTCATCCTGTCGCTGGTGGCCTATTCCCCGATCCTGGAACTGCTGCCGGGATACCGCACCGAGGCAGACCGTTCGCGCGAAAGCCTCGTGCAGAATATCATCCGGCTCGACTCGATGGAGCGCATGATGAACGACATGCTCACCTACAACCAGCATATCGCGCTGATCATGGAGGGCAAAACTCCCGTGGCGCGCACGCTCGCCACATCGGACAGCACCCGCACCAGCAAGGTGCTGGTGATGCCCTCGCCCGAAGACTCGCTCCTGCGGGCACAGATGGAGGGCGACGGCCCGTACGCCATCGCGGGCCGCAGCGGCGGGTCGCGGCGTTCGGTACGCGAGGCGATCGAGCTGGCCAAACCCGTGGAGGGGATCATCACCGACCGCTTCGACATCCGCAACGGCAATTTCGGGGTACGCATCGCGGCGGCGGCCAGCGACCGCATCACGGCCATCGACAACGGCACGGTGGTGCTGAGCCTCTGGACGCCCGAGACAGGCTACATGGTCGAGTTGCAGCATGCGAACAACCTCCTCTCGGTCTACAAGGGGCTTTCGCAGTCGCTCGTCACCACGGGGCAGACCATCCGCGCGGGCGAGATGGTGGGCTACAACGCCGAGGCGGAAGAGGGCGAGGTGCGGCTTTTCGAATTCGAACTCTGGAACAACGGCAAGCCCGTAGACCCCGAAGGGTACATCGTATTCTGACGCACAGGCATGAAACAACGACTTGCAATACTGGGTTCGACGGGCTCGATCGGCGTGCAGACGCTCGACATCGTGCGTGAGACCCCCTCCCTGTTCGAAGTGCGCGTGCTGACGGCCAACCGCAACTGGCAGCGGCTCGCGGCACAGGCACGGGAATTCGACGCGGACACGGCAGTCATCGCCGACGAACGCTATTACGGGCAGCTGCGCGATGCGCTGGCCGGCACCGACGTGAAGGTGTACGCCGGAGAGGATGCCGTGGCCCAGGTCGCGGCGGGCGGCGATACGGACGTGGTGGTCAACGCGCTGGTAGGCTACGCCGGGCTGGCGCCGACGGTGGCGGCGCTCGGCGCCGGAAAGAAACTGGCGCTGGCCAACAAGGAGTCGCTCGTGGTGGGCGGCGAATACGTAATGCGGCTGGCGGCCGAAAAGCGTGCCCCGATCCTGCCGATCGACTCGGAACATTCGGCCATCTTCCAGTGCCTGGTGGGCGAGCAGTCGCCCATACGGCGGCTCATCATCACGTGCAGCGGCGGCGCATTCCGCGACCTGCCGTGCGAAAAACTGGCCGACGTGACCGTGGAACAGGCGCTGCGCCACCCCCAGTGGGAGATGGGCGCAAAGATCACGATAGACTCGTCGACGCTGGTGAACAAAGGCTTCGAGGTGATCGAGGCACACTGGCTGTTCGGCACCCCGGTGGAGAAAATAACGGTGCTGCTGCACCCGCAGTCGATCGTACACTCGATGGTGGAGTTCGAGGACGGGGCGATCAAGGCGCAGCTGGGCACGCCCGACATGCGTATGCCGATCAGTTTCGCGCTGATGTACCCCCGGCGGGCGACCCGCCCCGGCGAGCGGTTCGATTTCATGGCGCACCCGCAGCTGACATTCGCCGGGGTCGACCGGGCGAAATACCCGGCGCTGGAGATCGCCTGCGAGTGCCTGCGCCGCCGCGGCACGGCGGCCTGCACGATGAACGGCGCCAACGAGGTGGCCGTCGCGGCGTTCCTCGGCCGCAAGTGCGCATGGCTGGATATCGTGCGTGCCATCGAGTACGCCCTGGGGCGCGCCTCGTTCGCCGCCGCCCCCACCCTCGGGGACTACGCCGAAGCGAACGACGAGGCCCGGCGGCTGGCCGCGGAATACTTAGCGTTGTAACCAAAAGACAGACATGGATATAATCATCAAGATCATTCAGTTTTTCCTCTGCTTCACCATCCTGGTGGGCATCCACGAATTGGGGCACTTCCTCATGGCGCGGGTTTTCAGGATCCGCGTCGACAAGTTCTATATCTTCTTCGACCCGTGGTTTTCGATCTTCAAGTTCAAGCGCGGCGACACCGAGTACGGGCTGGGCTGGCTGCCGCTGGGCGGATACTGCAAGATCGCCGGCATGATCGACGAGTCGATGGACAAGGAGCAGATGAAACAGCCCCCCAAGCCCGACGAATTCCGCACCAAACCCGCATGGCAGCGTTTTCTGGTGATGATCGCGGGCGTGGTGATGAACGTCCTGCTGGCGATCGTCATCTACTGCGGCGTCTGCTACACGTGGGGCGACAACTACTTCTCGAACGAGGACGCCAAATGGGGTTACAACTTCAACGAGGCGGGGCACAAACTCGGCTTCGAGGACGGTGACAAGTTCGTGACCATCGACGGCGAACCGGTCGGCGACATCAACAAGATACTCAATTCGCTGCTCATCACCGAAGGCGAGCGGAAGGTCGTCGTCGAGCGCGGCGGGAAGCACGTGGAGCTGACGTTGCCGCTGGACGAGCTGATCGAGATGCGCCAGGCCAAAGGTTACGAAGACCTCTTTACGCTGCGTGTGCCGTTCCTGATCGACAGCGCGGTGTACGAATCGGCGGCGGCGCTCAGGCGCGGCGACGAGATCGTGGCCATCGACGACGCACGGGGGCTGGAATACTCCGGCTACCAGCAATATCTGAAGACCCGGGCGGGCGGGGAGGTGACCCTGACGGTGAAGCGCGAAGGCGACATGCTGCTGCAGATCGCCGTCCCGGTGTCCGACGAGGGCAAGCTGGGCGTGATAGCACGCAATCCCTATACGCTGCGCACACAGGAGTACACCTTCTGGCAGTCGATCCCGGCAGGCATCGAAAAGGCCGGGAAAGTCATTTCGTCCTACTGGGAACAGTTGAAGATGATCGTGCAGCCCAAGACCAAGATGTACGAGGAGCTGGGCGGGTTCATCGCCATCGGCAGTATTTTCCCCGGGGACTGGAACTGGGAGGATTTCTGGTTGAAGACGGCGTTCCTATCGATCATCCTCGCGGTGATGAACATCCTGCCCATACCGGGCCTGGACGGCGGGCATGCGATCTTCACGTTCTGGGAGATGGTCACGGGACGCAAGGTGAGCGACAAGGTGCTAGAAGGCGCGCAGTACGTCGGGCTGGTCATCATCCTGTTCCTGCTGCTGTACGCCAACGGGAACGACATATACAGGTTCTTTATCAAGTAGGCATATGTTGCTGGGGCATGTACAGGACATGATCCAACGGCTCGCGGCCAACCGCCGCAAACGGCAGCCCCGCAGCAAGAAAGAGAAGATGCTCGACCTGCTGGGCAGGGACAGGGCCGGTCATCCGACACGTCGGGAAGAACTCCCGCCCGAAACGGTCGAACGCGTCAAAGCCGAGATCCGGGAAGAGACCCGCCGGGAACGGCGCAGAAAACGGATCATCGGATGGATCATGGTAATCCTGGCACTCGGGGCGGCGATTTATCTTTTGATTTCGTACCTTAATTATAGCCCGGAGGGATTCCTCGGGGGCGGACAATTCGAAATAGATGAAACTAACAAACTGCGCCGAAGCATTACGGCGACACCACTTTGAGGCTGAAACGGTGAAGGACACCACCGAGGCGTTCGCGGTGCTGAAAGCCATCGCGGAGCGGGAACGGCCGGAAATAGTATCGTTCGGCGACTCGGAAACGATGCACGCCACGGGCATCGTCGGGTGGCTGCGCGGCGACGGACGCTGGAAGCTGCTCGACGGGTTCGACCCCGCGATGAGCTATCCCGAACGGTTGGAGATACGCCGGCAGGCGCTGATGTCCGACCTCTTCATCACGGGAGTCAACGCCATCAGCATGGAAGGCTCGCTCCACTGGCTCGACAAGGTGGGCAACCGCATCGCCCCGGTGGCGTTCGGGCCCCGCAAGGTGGTCATCGTAGCCGGACGCAACAAGATCGTCGCCGACCGTGCCCAGGCCGAGGATCGCATCCGCACGATCGCCGCACCGCAAAACGTCGCACGGCACCCGGGGTTCCGCACGCCGTGCGCCCGGACGGGCGTATGCTCGGACTGCAACTCGCCCGACCGCGTGTGCAACACGCGTATGGAGATGCTGCGGTGCTGGCCCGCAGGGCGCGTGCTGGTCGTGCTGATAGATCAGGAACTGGGACTTTGACAAATACCGGAAGGATGAAAGCCATAAGATACATAGCCATACTGATCCTCGCGGCGGCACTCGCGGCCTGCGGGGAGAAATCGGAACCGTACTACACGACAAGCTATCCGGTGAGCCGGGTCGAAGCCACCGTCACGCTCGGCGCAGCAGCAACGGCAACGGCCGAAGACGAGCCCGAACCGGAGCCGGAACCCGACCCTGAACCTGAACCCGACCCGGTAATCGAGGCCATACGCGCGGACGTGCTGGCCGAAGCCCCGGTACAGGCCGGGGGCGGTTACGTGCTCGAATTCCTCTACCACAACAGCGGATGGCTCTATATCACACCCGCACCGGACGCCGCGCCGATCACCGGGTCGTTCAACAAAGAACCCGACAAACCCGACCAGCTGCGGTTCTTCTACGAGGACGCCGACTACACCTATGCGGTTTCCTACTATTCGGAGGAGGGCAAGAGCCTCACGCTGCTGACCGTAGACCTCACGGCCAAATACCAGGCGCTCTACCCCACGGCCGGCATCACGAAGGTCGAAAGGCTGGAATACACGACGCACCCCTTCTAAGAGCTGCGAAGACCCTTTACAAACCGACAACACACCGATGGCAAAAGTCAAAAAGGCCTTTTTCTGCAAGAACTGCGGGTTCGAAGCCCCCAAATGGCTGGGGCGCTGCCCCTCGTGCGGCGAGTGGAACACCTTTACGGAGGAGATCATAGCCCGCGAAAGCGGTTCCGTGGCGGCCACCGTCGCTGGGCCGCTGCCCGCGGCGAAGCCCCAGCGCGTAGGCGACATCCGCGAAAGCGAACACCGCCGCATAGACGTGGGCAACAGCGAAGTGAACCGCGTGCTGGGCGGCGGGATGGTACCGGGGTCGCTGATCCTCCTGGGCGGGGAGCCGGGCATCGGGAAGTCGACCCTCTCGCTGCAGATCGCACTGGCGGCGAACGGACTGAAAACGCTCTATGTCTCGGGCGAGGAGTCGGCCGAACAGATCAAGATGCGTGCGGCCCGCCTCGGCATCGGGAACGACGAATGCCTGATCTATCCCGAGACGCTGCTCGAAAATATCGTCAACCAGATCGGCGAACACAGGCCCGACCTGGTGGTGATCGACTCGATACAGACCATCTATACCGACCTGCTGGACTCGTCGGCGGGAAGCGTGTCGCAGATACGCGAATGCGCCGCGACGCTGCTCAAGTATGCCAAGTCGACCGGGACGTCGATCTTCATCATCGGCCACATCACCAAGGACGGAAGCATCGCCGGACCCAAGATCCTGGAACACATCGTCGACGTCGTCCTGCAATTCGAAGGCGACAGCAACAATATCTACCGCATCCTGCGCGGCATAAAGAACCGTTTCGGCGCGACGTTCGAAATCGGCGTGTTCGAGATGCTGGACAGCGGCCTGCGGAGCGTGGACAACCCGTCCGAGATACTGCTGACGCACTACGAGGAACCGCTGAGCGGCATCGCCGTGGGCGCTTCGGCCGACGGCGTGCGCCCCTACCTGATCGAGGTGCAGGCACTGGTGAGCGGCGCGGCATACGGTACGCCCCAGCGTTCGACGACGGGCTACGACACCAAGCGCATGAACATGCTGCTGGCCGTGCTGGAAAAACGCGTAGGAATGAAGATGTTCCAGAAGGACGTCTTCCTGAATTTCGCCGGCGGGTTCAAGGTCGCCGACCCGGGATTAGACCTGGCCGTGGTCGCGGCGGTGATCTCGTCGTACTACGACCGCCCCGTCGCCGAGGGGGTCTGCTGCGCGGGCGAGATCGGACTATCGGGCGAAGTGCGCCCGGCGCCCCGCACCGAGCAGCGCATCAGCGAGGCCGCACGCCTGGGATTCAAACGCATCGTCGTATCGGGGTATCTGGGCAAGGGCGCCAAACGCCCCAAAGGGATCGAGGTCGTGACGATAAACAGCGTAGACCAACTGCCACGGGCCCTTTTTGTGGAATAGATTTTGCTCTTACACCCGTAAAAAGGAGTAAGAGATGCAAAAAAGAATAGTCGTTCTCGGCGGGGTGGGATTTATCGGCACGCACCTCTGCCTGCGCCTTCTGGAGGAAGGGCACGAGGTTTTCTGTGTCGATATCCGCGATGCGGTCAACTCGCCCCTGCTGCGGGGCGTGTTACAGCATCCCCTGTTCCGGTATGTACACCACAACATCATCAACGGCTTCAGCATCCGCTGCGACGAGATATACAACCTCGCGTCGCCGTCGCGCGTACGCTACAACAAGGCGCTCCCGGTGGAGACGCTCCGCGTGAGCGTGCTGGGTGCCATAAACACGCTCGAGACAGCCCGTAGCGAACATGCGCGGGTGGTCTTCGCCTCGGCGGGAAACATCTACGGCATCGGGCACCGCGATCCGGCAAGCGAGCCGGGTAACTTCTGTTCGACACACTACATCCTCTACGAAGGCAAGCGCGCCGCCGAAGCGCTGCACAGGGCATACAACAGTGAATACGACGTCGACGCACGCATTGCCCGCATATTCAACACCTACGGCAGCGGCGCCGACCCGATGGATCAGCGCGTGGTGATAAAGATGGTCGTGGCGGCCTTGCAGAACCGCGACATCGTCGTCAACGGCAGCGGGGAGCAGCTACGCACGTTCTGCTGGGTCGAAGACCTCGTGGAGGGGCTCGTCAGGCTGATGGAAACACCGCCGTCGGCCGGGGCGGTACGCACGGTGAACCTGGGCAGCAACCATGAAATCTCCATCCGGGCGCTGGCAGAGAAGATCGTCGCGCTGACCGGGAGCCGCTCGCGGATCGTACACACGGCGGCACGGGCCGACGACGCAAGGCGGCGTGCACCCGACATCTCGGCAGCACGCAGGGAGCTGGGCTGGGTGCCCCGGACACCGCTCGCAGAAGGGCTGCGCCGCACGATCAGCTATGCGGAAAAGGAGTTGGCGGACAAAGCCTACGCCGGGGTCACATGGGCGGAGATGAACTAAAAAGGGAAGACAGAATGACAACAACGGATTTTGACAAGATCATCTGGCGGGACGCGCTGACGTTCGTGGACTTTTTCGCCACATGGTGCGGGCCATGCCAGATGATGCACCCCGCCATCGACAAGTTCCAACGGGAGATGAACGGCCGCGTGGATGTATACAAGGTGGATATCGACGACCGCGGAATGCTGGACGCAGTGCACCGCTACAACATCATGTCGGTGCCGACGCTCATGTTTTTCCGCCGGGGCGAAGTGCTGTGGCGCGAGAGCGGACTCGCGAGTTACGACCACCTGGTAAACGTGCTGCGGGAGCTGGAAAAGCGCGAACAGGTGGCACAGCGATGAACTCCCGCGCGAAACAAACAATGCATGAAAGGGAGGCCTATGCCGCCAGACGCCAGGCGAGCTCCTCGTGGACGTAGTCTTCGGCAGGGAGCTTACCCAGAGAACCGGCTGCGCGGAGTACCGCCTGCCGGTTCTCTTCGTTTTGCGCCGCGACGGCAGCGAGCAGCGCCACCGCACCCTGGGCCGTAAGGCGGGCGGCGGGAACGGGATGCTGTGCCGCAGGCCGGCAGGAAACCTGCTGCCCGGCAGCACACGGGGAGGCGACATGCGGGTCTGAGGCCGGAGAAGCGCCTGGGGCGGCTGAGACAATTGCGGCGGAAGGGGCAGTTGCGGCGGAAGGGGTCACGTCAACGGAAGAATTGCCGGGAGCAAGCGTGGCAACTTCCGGAGAAGAGGCCTCCGTAACAGACGTATCAAAGACAAAGGCACCCGGTGCAACAGAGGTATCCGCAGCGGCAGAAATTGCGGCGGCGGTCGCCTCGGTCGTCGCTTCGGCCGGCGTTTCGACCGTCGCCTCAGCCGTTGCATTGCGGTGCACGGCTTCGACGGCCGGAGCAACCCATGAGGCAGTAAGGCGGGGACTGCGCGCGGCGGCGAGCAGGGCAGCATACTGCAACAACGCATCGGGCGAGGCGATCCACGCCGAGAACAGCGCGGGGAACGCCTCGGCTCGGCTCAGCAGGGCAAAAGCGGCCTCCTCGGCGATTTCGGAATTGACGATGCCTGCGGCCCATGCGGGGAACTCCTCCGGCGTAAAGCACGCCGGACATGCAATATGCAGCGCCGCAAGGCGCAGTTCGCGGACATCCTGCCGGTAGAGGTAACGGGCGAAACCGTGGTCGGGCGCCTCCGCACGCGCTATCCGGCGCAATGTGGGCAGGCTCACCCCGTAATTCAGTCCGTAAGGCGTGCCGTAATAGCGCATCGAATCGGCTACGGCACCGTTACGCTCGCGGCGCAACTCCCTGAGCAGCGCCACCATACGCGACGTGTAATCCATCGGTAAAAGCTATTTGCGGCGGGGAAGCGCGACGTTGATCGTGCGGCCGAACTCGAACAGCGGAAGCACCGCGCGGGCATACTCGCGGCCGCCGGCGATGACCGTGCAGACCGACGGGTCGGCCACGCGACAGGTCACGGTATTGGACTCCTTGGCCGAAGCCTCGACGGCGGTAGCCGTATTGCCTGAGGGTTCGATCTGCAACAGCACCATGTCACCCGAAAGGTCGCTCTCGGGGAGCAGCCCTGCGGCGGCGCTGAAACGGCAGACGATATACTGCTTCTTGTCGGATTGCGGATAGACCACATAGCGGCGGGTCTCGGTGGTGACGACACGCTTGCCCAGGAAGAGCTCCAGATAGCTCTGTTCGAGGCGTTCGATCTCGGCCAGGGCGGCTTTCAGCCCCTCGCCGAAGACATTTTCGCCCGCTTCGCCCGTGATGAGCTCGATACGGTGCCTGCGAAGCGAAAAGATCGTGTTGGCGGCTTCTCGGGCGGCGTCTTCCAACGCCAGCACCGCCATGTCGTTCTTGTCGGCCTGGAGGCGCGAAAATTCGTCCTCGGACGTGGCATGGGACATCACCGTGCGCGAAGGTTGGGCCGGGGCGGGCGCATCGAGGCACGCCTTGGGGTCGAGCAGGGCGACCGAAGCCCCGGTAACAGCCCATGACATCTTGTCGGTCAGCGGGGCGCGGACGCCGAGGAATTTCTGCGCATAGCGCGCATAGGGGCCGCTGAGGGTCACGTCGCGCTCGGCCGTGACGTCAACGGCCAGCACCGTGCGGGGCTGCGACACGACGATGCCGCCGGATGTTTCGTCGGCCCCTTGCAGGGCTATGTATGGGTTTTGCGCCGCGGCGCCGCCGCATACGACGAGGGCGAGCGCCAGAAGTCTGAGTTTCATGGGTTCGAATTTTTTAATCGCTAACGCAAATGTAACTTATTTTGTCGTGCTATCAAAATTTCAGGTAAAAATCGCGCGTCAGGGCACGGTATTCGGGGGTATACTGCTCGTGCACACCCGTGCCGATAACCAGCTCGGTGCGATCGGGAGCCGGGGCGGAAGACGTATGGACGAATTCGAGCAGCACCCGTTTGGCTGCGTGGCGGGGCGTCGTGCGCACGTCGGTACGACGCACCGGAAGCAACACGTCCCGGCAGATGCCGATGAAACGGGCGGCCTCGTCCGCAGGCAAGACCACGGCGAAGCGCCCCTCGTCGGAGAGCAGACGCACGACGGCGTCGCGCAGATCGCCGAAGGGCAGCCGTACGGCATGGCGGGCCGTGGTACGCCCCGCATCGGGACAGGTGAGCGAATCGACAAAGAACGGCGGGTTGGAGACGACCAGGTCGAACTTTCCCTGCGGGGCGAACTCTTGTACGGGGCACTGCACGAACGCTACCCTGCCGCCCCACGGCGAGGCATCGGCATTCTCGCGCGCCTGCGAAATGTCTTCCACGTCGACACCCGTGATCCGGGCCCCGGGGACACGTTGTGCCATCATCAGTGCAATAAGCCCTGTACCGCTACCTATATCGAGGATGCGCCTGTCCGACGGACGCACCGAGACCCAGGCACCCAGCAGCACGCCGTCCGTCCCGACCTTCATCGGGCAGCGATCCTGGCGTATGGCGAATTGTTTGAAGCGGAACATCGTCTCTATGCTTTGAGGTAACCGTCGATACCCGCCCCGAAGAGCGAGAAATCGTAACGCACAGGGTCGGCGGGATCGAACATGCGGAGCGAAGCGGTGGTCTGCTCGACGGCACGCCAGTCGTTCTGGCGGCGTGTGAGCAGCCCCAGCGCACGGGACATATTGCCTGTATGGACGTCGAGCGGGATATAGAGCGCCGACATCGGGATGCGCGTCCACTCGCCGAAATCCACGCCACGCCCGTCGCTGCGCACCATCCAGCGCAGGTACATGCAGAGCCGTTTGCAGGCGGCGCCCTTCTCGATGGACGAAAGATGTTTTTCGCAACGCGGGGCATGGCCGCAGCTGAAAAACTCGCGCCGGAATTCGGCAAAGACCGCCGGGATGCTCCGCGTCGCCTCGTAACGGGTCTCGAAGAAACTACCGATGCCGCCGTGAAGCTCCTCCATACGACGCAGTGCCAGCACGAAGTCACGCAGGTCGCCGCCGTTGAACGTGCGGTGGGCATAGGACGAAAGCGATGCCAGCTCCTTCTCCGAGGCGTTGCGCACGAAATCCGCCGGAGCGTCGTCCATGCAGCGCATCATCCGGTGGCCGTTCGCCACGATCGCCTTGCGGTTGCCCCAGGCGATCGTGGCGGCGAAAAATCCCGCGATCTCCCGGTCGGCACGCCCCGCATAGCGGTGCGGCACCGAAATCGGGTCGCACTCGATAAACTCGGGACGGTTGTATTTGTCGTGGAGCCGTTCGAGCAGCTCCCTGAGTTCTGTATCCATAATACAACTGTATTTATGCAATGATCCGCAACCCCGAACGGCTACGAAAACAGCCCGAAGCAGCCCCGCCACGCCGGGAAAGCCGCCGGATACCGGAAGCGATGTCAGACGGCAGGGCACCCGGGGAACCCGTACGGCGCCGCGAACCGCCCACCGGGCGCAGCCTTACAGAATCCGGCCGTCGGACATCGTGATGCGGCGGTCGGCCATGGCGGCGAGGTGTTCGTCGTGGGTCACGATCACGATGGTCTGCCCCAGCCGGTCGCGCAGCTCGAAAAAAAGACGGTGTATCTCGTCGCGGTTGTGCGTATCGAGGTTGCCCGAGGGTTCGTCGGCCAGCAGCACGGCGGGGGAATTGATCAGGGCCCGGGCGATGGCCACGCGCTGCTGCTCGCCGCCGGAAAGCTGGCCGGGCTTATGGTCGCGGCGCCCGGCGAGACCCATCATTTCCAGCAGCTCCGCGGCGCGGCGTTCGACCTCCGCACGGGGGTGTTTGCCGATCAGCCCCGGGATGCAGACGTTCTCGAAGGCCGTGAACTCGGGCAGCAGGTGGTGGAACTGGAACACGAAACCGATGCGTCCGTTGCGGAATCGGGACAACGTCTTATCGCCCAGCGAAAAAACATCCTGCCCGTCGATTTCGACCCGTCCGCCGTCGGGCCGCGAAAGCGTACCCACGATCTGCAACAGCGTGGTCTTGCCGGCGCCGCTGGCACCGACGATCGAAACGACCTCGCCCCGGGCGACGTCGAGCGAAACGCCTTTCAGCACTTCGAGGTCGCCGAAGCGCTTGTGTATATCGGTAACTTTAATCATCGGTCGGTTTTTTATCCAGTTTGTACTTCGCTTCGATCGCCCGTATCGACCGATCGACGTCCGCCAACAATCCTTCGATATATCCCTCCGGAAAATAATAGGGCGCTGTCAGCATGAATTCGGCAAAACACGGCACCGAGAAAATACACTCCCACCGCTCGTACATGTCCCCGGTATAGAAACGCTCCCGCTGTTTCTCGCTGAAGTCCTTGGACATGTCGTTCTGGGCAGTGAGTTTTAACTGGTAGTACATCGAGATATTCTCCTCCAAATCGGCCAGCACGGCGTATCCCTGCGTGACGGCCAGCAGGAAGTCCTTGTCGGACACCGAAGACATCAGGCCGGAATTCTTCAGCACCTCGAAAGCATCCCTGCGCGGATGGAAGAAATGGATCCGCCCGTAAACCGGATCGAAAGAGGCCAGCGTATCGGACGGTATCCGTTTCAGGTCACGGCGGTTGTCCGTCAAGAACTTGCAGGCGCGCATTTCCCATTGCTGATAGTCCCAGACCTGCATGAAATCCGCGCGGTTGGTTTCCAGTTCGGCATGTACCAGCAGCATCGTCGCACGCACTTCGCGCGCCACGCGCCAGCGTTCGATCAGCCCCGAGCCGGCGAACGTAACGACGATGCCGATGATGACCACCGAGAGTTGCAGCGCATAGTCGCGCCATGTCCAGTTGAAAGCGGGCTTCCCGACCGCCGTCCCGTCCGCCGGACGGGAACTCCCGGAGCGGCCGTAATTCCCGCTACGGCTGTCTGCCGTGCGGAGGTTTTGGCGTTCACCGGATCGTCCGCCCCGGGACGCGGATTGCCTTGCGCCGCGGTGCTCGCCGCCCGGACACTCCCGCACCTCGGACTGCCTGCCCGGCCCGCTTTGCGTTTCGGCCTGCGGCTTGTTCTGCGGGCTATCATGCTGCTTGTCCCGCTGTGCGCCCTGCTGCGATCGGTTTTGCTGTCCGCCCTGCGGCCTTCCCCGTCGTCCGTCACGACGCCCGGCAGGTTTTTCCGCCCCGTTTTCCGACACCTTTTCCGCAGGCTTCTCCGCCGGATTCCCCGTTATTTTTTCATTTGGCATATCTCTCCGCTGTTTTGTACGTATGCGTTGAAGATCCTCACCGTATCGACGGCTTCCCGCACGTCGTGGACGCGCAGGATCGCGGCGCCCTGGCGCAGGCACTCCCACCCCAGGGCTACGGTACCCGCAAGGGACTGGGCAGGGGTGACGCCGAGCACACGGTAGATCATCGACTTGCGCGAGAGCCCCGCCAGTACGGGATAGCCCAGCGCACAGAGGCGGTGAAGCCCGGCGAGCAGTTCGTAATTCTGTTCCGTGGTCTTGGCGAAGCCGAAACCGGGATCGAGGACGAGATGCTCGCGTGCGATCCCGGCGGCGAGCAGCGCGGCAACCCTGGCCTCGAAATAGGCGACGACCTCGGCCGTGATGTCGCGTTTGTAGTCCGTGAGCGACTGCATGGTCTTAGGGTCGCCCTTCATGTGCATGGCGATGTAGGGCACCCCGTATTTCGCAGCGACGGCAGGCATGGCGGGATCGAGTTCCCCGGCAGAAATGTCGTTGATGATCAGGGGGCCGAACCTTTCGATCGCCCGGGCAGCGACCTCGCTGCGGAACGTATCGACCGAAACGGCCATGCCGGGGGCCAGCCGCCGCACGGCACCCACGCCCAGCTTCACGCGCCGCCACTCCTCCCCGGGGGATACTTCGTCCGCCCCGGGACGCGACGAGTAGCCGCCGACGTCGATGATCGACGCCCCTTCGGCTACGGCCTCGCGCACGCGGCGCTCGACATGCGGCGCATCGGGCATACGGCTGCCGGCGAAAAACGAGTCGGGGGTGACGTTCAGGATCGCCATCACCCGGGGCTGTGAGAAATCGAACAAGGGGTTATTTGCTGCCATGGCTGAAAATCCGGTCGAGTTTGACTACCGCTGGTTCGAGGTCTTCCTCGAAGATATTGACCACCACATAGTCTGCGCGGGCGCTCAGCGCATCATCGTCGAGCTGCGCGGCAATGCGGCGCACGACCTGGTCGGCCCCGCACCCGTCGCGGCGGCAGGTGCGCTCGATGCGCAGTTCGCGCGGCGCGAGGACGGCGACCGTCTTGTCGACACTGCCTTCGAGCCCGGCTTCGAACAGGATGGCGCTTTCGAGGATCACGTAGCTACCCTCCTGCCGCGCCGCCCAGGCATCGAAATCACGCATAACGACCGGATGCACCAATGCATTGAGGTCGGCCAGCGCCTGCGGGTCGGCAAAGACGATGCCCGCGAGGTAAGCCCGGTCGAGCTGCCCGTCGCGGAAAGTCCCCTCGCCGAAGCGGCCGGCCAACTGCCGCCGCAGCGCCCCATCCTCCTGCATCAGCCTTTTGGCCGCAGCGTCCGAATCGTAAACCGCAATGCCCTTCTGTGCAAAAAGGCGGCAGACAGTGCTCTTGCCGCTGCCGATGCCGCCCGTAACTCCTACTTTCATCATTCCTTTCCGTCGGGAAAATCTATCTCGGGAACCGCGTCGATAGAGGTTATCTTAATATCGCTGAATTTCACGGAAATCGCATTCTGCAACGACTGCGGATCGATGATGATCCGCCCCTCGTGCCCCTCCTCGCGCGAGCGCTTGTACTTGAGCGCCGAGAGCGGGATGCGCAGCGTCTTGTTCATGTAGACCTGGTAACCGAACAGGTTGGTACCGACCCCCTCGACGGTACACGTCACATCGAAAACCTGCCCGTCGACATCCACACGCACCTTCTGTTCGGTGGTGTAGATATAACTCAGTTTGGCGATATACCACAGGATGAACGACGCCATGAGCAACGCCAGAAAGACCGGCGAGACATAGCGGTGCATCCACTTCAGCAAACTATCTATTGCACGTTGGAGTTCCATGACGCAAAGTTAAAAATAAAATGGACTGCACCAACCGTGCAATCCATTTTATTTACATATAAGAAATATGTGTATTACTCCTTGTCGATCTTGGCACGCTTGGCCATCAGGTCGTAAGCGACCGGCGTAGCGATGAAAATCGTAGCCACCGTACCCACGATGACGCCGACCGTCAGGGCGAAGATGAAGCCGCGGATGGTCTCGCCGCCGAAGAAGAAGATGGCGAGCAGCGTCACGAGCGTCGTACCCGAGGTGTTGATCGTACGCGACAGCGTCGAGTTGATGGCGTTGTTCACGTTATCCTTGAGGTTGCGCTTGGGATAGAGGCCCAGGTACTCGCGGATACGATCGAAGACGACCACCGTATCGTTGATGGCATAGCCGATGATCGTAAGGATCGCGGCGATGAACGCCTGGTTCACCTCCAGGTTGAAGGGCACGAAACCGTAGAGCATCGAGAAGAGGCCGATGATGAACAGCGCGTTGACGGCCAGTGCGAGCGTGGCGCCCGATGCCCACTGCCAGCGCTTGAAGCGGAACGTGATGTAGAGGCCGATGGCGATGAGCGAGAACAACACCGAGTAGATGGCGTTCCAGGTCATGTCCTTGGCGATCGAAGGGCCGATCTTGTCGGCAGTGAGGATACCGTTGACGTCGGTCTGGGTATTACGGAACTGCTCGAAGGAGATGTCGTACGAATAGAGCGGCTTCAGGGCGTCGAAGATGATCTGCTCCACTTCGGCGGTAGCCTCGTCCGACGTGTCGTCGTAGCGGTACTGCGTCACGATGCGCATCTGGTTCTCGTTGCCGTACTGCTTCACCTCGAAGCTGATCGCCGAAGCGTCGGCACCGGCGTGCTGCGAGAACGCCTCGCCCAGGTTCTGGCGCACCTCCTCGGCCGAAACGGCCTTGTCGAAGCGGATCACATAGGCACGGCCGCCGGTGAACTCGGCACCGAGGTTCAGGCCGCGGGCCACGAACGAGATGCACGAAAGGGCGATCAGCACCACGGCGATCGTATAACCCACCTTGCGCACGCGGATGAAATCGAAATGCGTGTTGTTCAGGAAGTTCTCCGACCACTTGCGCGAGAAGGAGATATGTCCCCACCTGGCGACGATCCACTCGATCAGCAGGCGCGTAATGAACACGGCGCTGAAGAACGAAGTGATGATACCGATGATAAGGGTCGTGGCGAAGCCCTGTACGGGGCCGTTACCGAAGATGAAGAGCACGATACCGGTGATGATGGTCGTCAGGTTACCGTCGATGATGGCCGAGTAGGCTTTCGAGAAACCGTCTTTGATGGCCAGCGAGAGCCCCTTGCCGCCGCGCAGCTCCTCCTTGATACGTTCGTAGATGATGACGTTGGCATCGACGGCCATACCCATCGTCAGGACGATACCCGCGATACCCGGCAGCGTCAGCACGGCGCCGAACGACACCAAGACGCCCATCAGCAGGAAGACGTTGGTCAGCAGGGCGACGTCGGACATCCAGCCTGCGGTCTTGTAGAACAGGCCCATGTAGAGCAGCACGAGGATGAAGGCGATCACGAACGAAAGCATACCCGCGTTGATCGACTCCTGACCCAGCGAGGGGCCCACGACGGTATCTTGGATGATCTTGGCCGGAGCGGGAACCTTACCCGAGTTGAGTACGTTGGCAAGGTCTTTCGCCTCCTGAATCGTGAAGTCGCCCGTGATCTGCGAGGAACCCTTGTCGATCTTGGTGTTCACGCGGGGTGCGGAATATACGTACCCGTCGAGGACGATGGCGATGCATTTGCCGATGTTCTCGCCCGTCAGACGCGCCCACTCCTGCGTACCCTCGCCGTTCATGGTCATCGACACCTCGGCCGTAGCGCCGCGCTGGGCGTACTGCTCCGTGGCGCTCGTCACGACCGACCCGTCCAGCGGAGCCTTGCCGTCGGGCGTGGAAACCTTGATGGCATAAAGGTAGTAGCGGCCGTCGATCTTATCGTCGCCCTTGACACCCCACTTGAAGTCGATGTCGGCCGGGAAGAGCTCGCGCACCGCAGGGTTCGCCAGGTATTCGTTGACGGCAGCCATGTCGGCCTTATAGGCGGCACCGATGGCGGCCCCACCCGCATAACTAGGGTCGAGCACGGCCAGCAGCGGGTTCTGCGTACGGTCGTAGCGGCCTGCGTCCACCTGCCCGGCAGCGGCAACGGAATCGGCGCCGATCTCGGCGATCAGGCCTGCGGCGTCGCCGGAAGCGGTCTGCTCACCGACGGCCTCGGCTTCGGCCGAAGCGGTCTCGGGCTGCGTGGCGGCGGGGAGCTCGGCCAGCTCGGCCTTGACGAGCTTATCGGCGGCTGCCAGTGCGGGAAGCACCTCGCGGGCATCGTAGGTCAGCCAGAATTCGAGCGACGCGGTACCCTGCAACAGGTCGCGCACACGCTGCGGCTCCTTCACGCCCGGCAGCTCGACCAGGATGCGGTGCGAGTTGGGCAGACGCATGATGTTGGGCTGCGTAACGCCGAAATGGTCGATACGGCTGCGCAGGACGTTGAACGAAGCGGCGATGGCGGCATCGGTTTCCTTCTTGAGGATTTTCTCGACGTCGGCATCGGAGCTTTCGAGCGTGATGTCCTTGCGGTCGGGGCTGACGAAGATCGCAGCCAGCGAACCGCCGTTCGAAAGGCGCTGGTAGGCCTTCACGAAGTCGGAAATATAGTCTTTCGAGGTGCCGTCCTTCAGGGCCGCGTTGGCCTCGGCGATGGCGCCGACGAAGGCGGGATCGTGCTGGCTGTCGCCGGCGAGCGCCTTGACGACATCCTCGACCTGCACCTCCAGCATGACGTTCATACCGCCCTTGAGGTCGAGACCCAGGTTCAGTTCCTTCTCCTTGCACTCCTTGTAGGTGAACTTCTTGAACCCGAGGTTATAAACACCCAGATTCTGAACCGAATCGAGGTAATGCTGTTCGGCCTCGCCCTGCTGGTCGAGGGGGAACTGCGCGGCGTACTCCGACGCCTTCTTCTCTACGCTCCGCGTCTTGAACGTGAAGGAGAGCTGGTAAACACACGCAAGCGCCAAAAGGACTGCGAGTAATTTAATAGCACCTTTACTTTGCATTTGAGTTGAAAAATTTTGTTATTATCTGTTGTAATTATTGTCATTACGCATAATAGCACGCAAAGATAGGAAAAAAGAATTGAAAATCGGAAATAACGAATTAAGATTTGCGTCGGGAAGATAAAAAAACTGTAATTTTGAAGCCGTATGATAAAATATACGGAGTACAAATACCACCTTGCGGCGCTCTTCAGCGTGGCAGTATGGGGAGCGACGTTCGTTTCGACGAAGGTGCTCATCGCCAATTCGCTGACCCCGGCGGAGATATTCCTGCTGCGGTTCGCCATGGCCTACATCTGCATCTGGCCCCTGTCCGGCAGGCGGTTGTGGGCATCGGGATGGCGCGACGAGCTGACGCTCTCGGTGGCCGGAATCACGGGCGGCTCGCTCTATTTCCTGACCGAAAACATGGCGCTGGAATACGCCCCGGCGTCGAACGTCTCGCTGATCGTCTGCACGGCGCCCGTATGGACGGCCGTACTGCTGAGCCTGCTCTACCGCGGCGAACGGATGACGCGGCGGCAGGCCGTGGGTTCTGCGCTGGCGTTCGCAGGCATGGTGCTGGTCGTCCTCAACGGACGCTTCGTGCTCCGGCTCTCTCCCCGAGGCGACATGCTGGCATTGTCGGCGGCGCTGCTGTGGATGGTCTATTCGCTGGTCATCAAACGCATCGGCGGCCGCTACCCTGCCGTCTTCATCACCCGCAAGGTATTCTTTTACGGGCTGCTGACCATCCTGCCGGTATTCGTTTTCCAGCCTTTTTCGATCACTTCAGAGGTGTTGGCCCGCCCCGCCGTGTGGGGCAACCTGCTGTTCCTGGGGATCGTAGCCTCGATGCTCTGCTATGTCCTGTGGAACGCCGCGATGCACAGACTGGGAGCCGTGCGCACGACCAACTACATCTATTTCAACCCGTTGGTGACGATCATCACGGCGGCGGCCTGCATCGGCGAGCGCATCACCCCCGCGGCACTGGCAGGCGCGGCACTGATCCTCTACGGCATGTGGCGGGCGGAACGGGGATAGGCAAAAAAAGGTGCGACCCGGAAAACCGGATCGCACCCCTGGGAATTTATAGGAAAGCCTTGCGGCTGAAGTGCCCCGAACACTTCGCGTATTACTTCACCTCTTCGAACTCAACGTCCTCGGGCTGAGAGCTGTCGCCGCCATTCGATGCGCCGCCGGCATTGGCCTGCGACTGCGACTGGCCGGCATCGGCCCCGGGCTGTGCGCCCTGCGCCTGCTGCTGTGCGTAGATGTCCTGCGATGCAGCCTGCCATGCGGCGTTCAGCTCGGCGATGGCCGTGTCGATGGCCGCCACGTCGGCGTTCTTGTGCGCCTCCTTCAGCTTGCCGAGCGCCGTCTCGATGGCGAGGGCGTAGCGGTCGCCAGTCTTGATGAGGTTTGCGACCGGGCCGCGCACGCCGCGCAGCGTCCCCTTTTCGGCCGCGTGCATGACGGCCTTGACCGCGCGGTTGTAGCCCTCGAAGTCCTTTTCCATCTCCGTGAGCATACGGATGCGCGACTCGGTGCTGCGCAGGTCAACCGTCAGACCGGACAGCCGCTCCTGCTGTCGGGTGAGCGCCTGCTCACAGGCGGAAAGGCGCTGGGCCTTTTCCCTTTGCTCCGCGCGCAGGGCGTCGCACGCGGTGCGCGCCTGCTGCTGCGCTGTCTGCTTTTCCTGCTGCTGCGTCTCAAGCGCCGCCAGATGCTCGGCCGCTTCCGCGGCGGCGGTGGCGACGGCGTTTTCCTGATCGAGCAGCTCCTGCGATTTATCCGCCAGGAGCGTGATGCGCGTGCGGCACTCGGCCAGCGCGCTGCTCTGCGCGCTCTCTTTGGCGAGCAGCTCCGTGTACGCGCGCTCGGCCTCGCCGGAGGAGGCCGCGTTGCGGTCGATCTCGGCGAGCACGGATTGTATCTCCTGCGCGTGCTGCGCCTTTTCGGCCTCGATCTCCTGCAGGCGGCGCTGCTGCGCGTCGATCTGTGCCTGCAGAGCGTCCGCACGGTCAGTCTGCTCGGATACCTCCACGCGCAGGCGCGCGATGCTGTCGGCACTGTTTTGCAGGTTCGTGCGCACGACGGCCGCGGCGCTCTCGCACTCGGCAGCGGCGCTCTCGGCCTCGGAGATCTGCTCGCGTGTGCGCTCGGACTCCAGATCCTTCTCGCGCATCTTCTGCGCGATGTTCTCCGACGCTGCATAGAGCTGCTCGAGCTCACGCTGCGCGCCGGCGAGGTTTTCCTTCGCGGTCTGATAATCGCGGTTCACGGTCTCAGCCTGCGCGTGCAGCCGGTCGAGCGTCTCCATCCAGACGGAAACCTCCGCGCTCTTGAGCTCGTCGCGCAATCGGAGATACTTCTTCGCCGTCTCGGCCTGCTTGCGCAGGGGCTCAACCTGCAGCTCCAGCTCATCGACCTTGTCGTTGATGCGCAGGAGGTTTTCCTCCGTGCGGGCGAGCTTGCGCTCCGACTCCTCCTTGCGGTAGCGGTAGCGCGAGATGCCGGCCGCTTCCTCAAAGATCTCGCGGCGCTCGTTGCTCTTGCCGGAAACGATCTCGGCGATGCGACCCTGCCCGATGATCGAGTACCCGTCGCGGCCGAGACCGGTGTCCATGAGCAGCTCGTTGATATCGCGCAGGCGGCAGGCCTCGCGGTTGATATAATATTCGCTCTCGCCGCTGCGGTAATAGCGGCGGGTGATCATGACCTCGGTGTTCTCGGTGTCGAAGATGCCGGTGCTGTTGTCAAGGATGAGCGACACCTGCGCAAAGCCCATGGGGCTGCGCTTTTCCGTGCCGCCGAAGATGACATCCTCCATCTTGCCGCCGCGCAGCGTTTTCGTGCGCTGCTCGCCCATGACCCACAGGATGGCGTCCGATATGTTCGACTTGCCGCTCCCGTTCGGGCCGACAATCGCCGTGATCTCCTGGTCAAAATTCAGGCGCGTCTTGTCCGGGAAGGACTTGAAGCCCTGGATCTCCAATGCTTTTAAGTACACAAAATCCCTCGCATATCCGGCGTCTGCGCGTGCAGAGACGCCGCTGATATCTCAAATCAAAGTAATACAAAGTAGAGTATACCGCCAAAAATGCCATTTTGCAACGGCCGGAGCGCATTTTTTCAGATGT
>ENA-OWPF01000111-OWPF01000111.1-human-gut-metagenome-genome-assembly--contig:-NODE-111-length-91978-cov-7.309846_pt1 | contig 91978 bp, 87 predicted proteins | sample MGYA00248261_ERZ651840 | MGnify/ENA primary metagenome ERZ651840 (study PRJEB26924, sample SAMEA4378268) | human gut metagenome | biome: human gut; feature: human-associated habitat; material: faeces... | reverse complement strand
TTATGGATCTTAGCAGTATTCCGTTTATTTACAAAGATCTGGCAGACTTTAAGAACAGGATCATTTACTATGAAAGCAGCAGAGGCTGTCCGTTTTCATGCAGTTATTGCCTTTCTTCCATAGATAAGAAGCTTCGGTTCCGTGATATTGAGCTTGTAAAAAAGGAATTGCAGTTTTTTATTGATAATAAATTTGTACAAGATGATAGAAGATTTAAATATGAATAAGGAAATTCATTCATATATATTACTTTTTTTGATTCCATATACTATTGAAAAAAGTTTAATTTATAAAATCTATGATTTGAAAAAAGAAATTATATTAATAAACTTTACTTTGACTATGATGTATTTATATATTAATTTTAAAAATATAAAATTAAACAAAGAATTAATAAAAAAAAATTTATTAGAAGAAATACAGCAGCTTATTATTTTATTATATCCATTTTTTTTACTAAAAAGAGGCTCAAGTAAAGATATAGGAATATTAGCAACAGTAGTTGTTATTTTATCTTTATTTTTAAATAAAAATTTTAAAGAAAAGATTACTAAGAAAAAAGAAATTTTAATTATTTTATCTATTATATCAGTATTAGGAATAATTATTAGTTTTTTTGGAAATAAAATGAGTGAATATACAATAGAGCATTTTATAGAATATTTAATAAATATAGTGATATTTATTTCTGTATTATTAATAAACGTAAAAGAAGAGACAATTAAAAAACTAGGGAAAAGTATATATTTATGTTCATTTTTATTAGTTTGTAATATATTTTCTTTATTATTAGAAAGTAATTTTACATTTGGAAGAATTTCTGGATTTTGGAATATTTCGACATACTCTTTTACAGTTGGTTTATTAGCAATATTATTTTTATATATGAGCATACATTATGAAAAATATATATATATGTTAATAACACCAATATTGTATGTTTTAGTATTATTTAGCGGGACAAGAATGATATGGTTAATTGTAGGAGTACTTTCAATATTAATATGTTTATTTTCCAAATCAATTAAAGTATATGCAGGTATGTTGGTTATAGGTATGATATTAACATTAACGTATAAATCTTTAAAACCAACTCATCCTATAAAAGCAAGAGCAAGTGCATATTTTAATATAAAATCAAATACAAGCAGTGGGTCAAGATTATACATGTACCGTGAGGCTGTAGAACAATTTAAAGAAAAACCTCTTACAGGGAATGGATATGCAACATATGGGGATAGAGCTTATGCAAGACATCAAGAGGAATTAAAAAATATTCAAGCAAAAGATTATGATAAAATTTCAACAGCTTATGGTAATTATAGATATCATGCACATAGTAATTTTTTTGAATTATTGTGTGGAACAGGTTTGATTGGAATAATTTCATTTTATGGTTTTAATTTCTATTTGTTTTTTATTTTACTAAAAAACAAAATAAAGAAAAATAAAGAAAAAATTTGTGATATTGGATTATTAATTTTACTTTTTTATCATATGTATGGAATATCGGATGTCACTTTATATATGGGGAGAGTAACAGAGATATATTTATGGTCTATGGGAATAATTATTTCATATGTAATTTATAAAAAAGTAATAAAAGAGGATTAGTTTTATGAAAGGAATAATTCTTGCAGGAGGAAGTGGAACTAGACTTTATCCTGTTACAAAAGCAATATCGAAGCAAATAACACCAATATATGATAAACCTATGATTTATTATCCGTTATCAGTTTTAATGCTTGCAGGAATAAAAGATATTTTAGTTATTTCCACACCTCGTGATGTACTTGTGTTTGAAGAACTTTTAGGAAATGGAAATGATTTTGGTTTAAATATTTCTTATGCAGTACAGGAAAAACCAAATGGTCTAGCTGAGGCATTTTTAATTGGAGAAAAATTTATTGGAAATGATTCTTGTGCTTTAGTTTTAGGAGATAATATTTTCTACGGACATGGATTTACAGGAATGCTTAAGGAAGCTGAAGCCAAAAAAATTGGAGCGACAATATTTGGTTATTATGTAAATAATCCAAAAGATTTTGGAGTTGTAGAATTTGATGAAAATGGAAAAGCAATTTCTCTTGAAGAAAAACCGGAAAATCCAAAATCAAATTATGCAATACCAGGGCTATATTTCTATGATAATACAGTAGTAGAAAAAGCAAAAAAAGTAAAACCATCAAAAAGAGGAGAACTAGAAATAACAACTCTTAATGAAATGTATCTAAATGAGGGAACTTTAAATGTAGTAAGCATGGGAAGAGGAATGGCATGGCTTGATACAGGAACACATGATGGACTTTTAGAAGCTAGTAACTTTGTAAAAACAATTCAATCAAGACAGAGTGTAATGGTAGCCTGTCCTGAAGAAATAGCATATAACAATGGTTGGATAACAAAAGAACAAGTAAAAGAACTTGCAGAGCCATTAATTAAATCTCACTATGGAAAATATTTAATGAATCTTATTGAGGAGAAATAAAAATGTCTAAGTTTAAAAAAATAGAAACAGGAATAGAAGGGCTATGTATAATTGAACCAACTGTTTTTGGAGATAACAGAGGATTTTTTTTAGAAACATATAATAAAAAAGAGTTTGAAGAGATTGGAATAACAAATGAATTTGTACAGGATAATCATTCAAAATCTAAAAAAGGAGTATTAAGAGGACTTCATTTTCAAACAAAGCATTCTCAAGGAAAACTTGTAAGAGTAATAAAGGGAGCTGTTTTTGATGTTGCAGTAGATTTAAGACAGAACAGCAAAACTTTTGGAAAATGGTTTGGAGTGGAACTTTCTGCAGAAAATAAAAAAATGTTTTTTATTCCTGAAAATTTTGCCCATGGATTTTTAACTCTTGAAGATGAAACAGAATTTATGTATAAATGCACAGACCTTTATCATCCAGAATATGATTCAGGAATAATGTGGAATGATAAAGATATAAATATAGAATGGGATTTTGAAAAATATAATTTAAAAGAAGAAGATTTAATATTATCAGAAAAAGATACTAAACATCAATCTTTTAAAGAATATGTAAATAAATTGGGTGAATAAAATGATATTAATAACAGGAGCAAATGGTCAGCTTGGATATGATTTTCAAAGATTATTTAATGAAATAAAAGAAGAGTATATTGCAACAGATGTAAATGATTTGGATATTACTGATATTGAAAAAATAAGAGAATTTGTAAAAGATAAAAATATCTCTCTTATAATAAACTGTGCTGCATATAATAATGTTGATAAAGCAGAAGATGAACTTGAACTTTGCAGAAAATTAAATACATATGCTCCAAGAGATTTAGCAATAATTGCAAATGAAATAGGTGCAGATTATATAACTTATTCAACAGATTTTGTATTTGATGGGAAAAAGAAAACTCCTTATACAGAGGAAGATATTCCAAACCCATTATCAGTTTATGGAAAAACAAAATTAGAGGGAGAACAGGAAGTTTTTAAAGTTAAACCAGATAGTTTTGTAGTAAGAACATCTTGGGTATTTGGAATAGCAAACAATAATTTTAATAAACAGGTTATTAATTGGAGCAAATCAAAAGATGAACTTTCTATTGTTGACGACCAGATTTCAAGTCCAACATATTCAAGAGATTTAGCATACTACAGCTGGGAACTTATTAAAACTAAAAAATACGGACTTTATCATTTATCTAATGATGGAGAAGCAAGTAAATATGACCAAGCAGAATATGTTTTAAATGAAATAGGTTGGCAGGGAAAATTAAACAGAGCTAAAACAAAAGATTTTAACTTAAAAGCAGAGAGAGCTGAATATACAAAACTTGCAAGCGACAAATTAGAAAAAGTAATAAATATGAAAATACCTTCATGGCAGAATGGAATAGACAGGTTTTTCGAATTGTTTCTGCATAATAACAAGATAAATAGTATCAAAAAAGAAACCTCAGTGTAAAATAGCTAAAATTTTAAAAAATACTTACAAGGAGATATTAAGTAAATTAGAAACTTCAGTATTTAGAATTGACATAGAAAGTAAAATTACTATGTAAGAGTATTTAATTGAAAATGCATCTTCCTACATAGAAGTACTTAGAATAGAAATTCTTTGTCAATATAACTAGAATATATTACTTTAAAGTTTTAGAAAAGATAAAATTAATTATTAAATTTTTCTAAAAATATTTTTGGAGTATTAAAATAGCTAGAATAATTATTTAATTCTTTAATAGAAAGTTCCCACCATTTTGAATTCATTAAATCTTGAATAATATCATTAGAAAATCTATATTTAATAACTTTTGCAGGAATACCTCCTACAATAGCATAAGGTGGAATATCTCTATTTACTAATGCTCCCGCCCCAATAATAGCACCTGTATGTATAGTAACACCTGATAATATCAAAACATTATCACCTATCCATACATCATTTTCTATAATAATTTTATATACTGAATTTTTAATTTTTTTCTCTGTGTCAAAAGTAGAAAAATTTTCGAAACAAAAATTATGTGTACTAATAAAATTGATAGGATGTGAGCCTAAAATAGTTTTTATATTGTTGCCTAAAGAACAAAAATTTCCAATTTTAGTATCACGAATAATACAATCAGTACCTATATATGAGTATTTTCCTAAATAGCAATTACTTATTTTACAATTATTATTAATTGAATTGTATCCTTCAAAATAAGTATTTTTATTTATATGACTATTTTTAACTTTTACATTTTTAAATTTTTTTAATCTAAAAAATTGTTTTATTTTCTTTAACATATATTATCTACCTCGTATAATATTTATATAATTTATTATAACATAGATTTTAAAGGTGAAGAAGCTGTTTATTAAAAAAGCTAATGAAAATCATGATTTGAATAGATTTTTTATTTAAAATGAAAGTAGGAGGAATAAAATGAAAACATATCTGGTAACAGGAGCAGCAGGATTTATCGGGGCAAATTACCTTAAATATATTTTAAAAAAACATAAAGATATTTTTGTGATTGTTCTTGATAAATTAACTTATGCTGGAAATTTAAAAAATATTGAAAATGAATTAAAAGATAAAAGAGTAGAATTTGTAAAAGGAAATATCTGTAATAATGAATTAGTTGAAAATATTTTTTCAAGATATGATATAAATTATGTTGTAAACTTTGCAGCAGAATCTCATGTTGACAGAAGTATTGAAAATCCAAAACTATTCCTTGAAACAAATATTTTAGGAACACAAACTCTTTTAGATACAGCAAAAAAATATTGGACTATTGGAAAAGATGAAAAAGGATATCCAGTATATAAAGAAAATAAAAAATATCTGCAGGTTTCAACAGACGAAGTTTACGGAAGTCTAAAAAAAGATATAGCAGAGGGGAAAGAACTTACTTTTAATGATAAGGATTTAGATATTCTTTTACAAAACAGAGGGGAAGTAAAAACATTTGGAAATAAATTTTTTACTGAAACAACACCACTTTCTCCAAAATCTCCATATTCAACATCAAAAGCAAGTGCAGATATGTTAGTTCTTGCTTATATGGAAACATTCCATATGCCAGTGAATATTACAAGATGTTCAAACAATTATGGAGCATATCAATTTCCTGAAAAACTAATTCCTTTAATAATAAATAATGTTTTACATGGAAAAAATCTTCCAGTATATGGAGATGGAATGAATGTAAGAGACTGGCTGTATGTTGAAGACCACTGTAAAGGAATTGATACAGTTCTTGAAAAAGGAAGATTGGGAGAAGTTTACAATATCGGCGGATTTAATGAAGAAACAAATATAAATATTATAAAACTTATAATTGATACAATTTCAAAAATAATGACAAACGAGCCAGAATACAGAAAAATCTTAAAAACAGATTTAAAAAATATAAATTATAACTTAATAACTTATGTTCAGGACAGACTTGGACATGATGCAAGATATGCAATAGACCCAAGTAAAATAGTAAAAGAACTAGGATGGTATCCAGAAACACCATTTGTAATAGGAATAGAAAAGACAATCAGATGGTATTTAGATAATCAGGAATGGATGGAAAATGTAACAAGCGGAGATTATCAAAAATATTATGAGAAGATGTATAAATAAAAAAATGTAAAAATGTTGAAATAATTATAATTAATTCAACATTCCTTTTTTCTCCAAAAAATATTATATTTTTATTATTCTTTTTAATTTTCAAATATAATTTTAATATAATTTTTGTTATTTTTAGCTGTATAAAAAATTATAAATTTTTATACAGGAGAAAAAATGGAAGAAATAAAAATTAGTGTAATAATACCAGCATATAACGTTGAAAAATATATAAATCGATGTCTGGAGTCTATAATATCCCAAACCTTAAAAGATATTGAAATTATAGTAGTGAATGACGGAAGTACAGATTCTACTTTAAAAAAAATTGCAGTATTTATGGAGAAAGATAAGAGAATAAAATTGATAAATAAATGTAATGAAGGAGTTTCTTCAGCAAGAAATGAAGGAATAAAAAAATCGAAAGGAAATTACATTTTTTATGTAGATGGAGATGATTTTATAAAAAAAACCACTTTGGAAGAACTATATAATTATGCAATAAGAAAAGATTTGGATGTAGTGACATCTGATATATATATTTATAAAAATGAGAAAATTATAAATACAATGAAAGATATAGAAATAAAAAATGAAGAAATAATTTCACCGAAAGATTATTTAGTAAAATTTTTTAATAATGAAGGAACTTATGCTGTTTGGAATAAACTATGGAAAAAAGAGTTATATATAAAAAATAATATTTTTTTTCCAGAAAATTTATCATATGGTGAAGATGGTTGTACAATTCCGAGACTTATTATAAATAGTAAAAAAATAGGAAAAATTAATAAATGTTTTTATTATTATTGTATGAACGAGGAAAGTGCAATGCATCGTGGAAATAAGATAAAAGTCTATGATTATCTAAAAGGTTATTTATTAGTAAAAGATTATTTTCAAAAAAAAAGTGTTTTATGGTATGAAGATTATGATTTTCATTACAAATTTTACTATGTATATAATTTTGTAATAAATATGTCTTATTATAATAAAACTATTCAAAAAAATAAAAATAAAGATTTTAAAATGTTATATGAAGAAATGTTAAATTTTATAAGAGAAAATAATTTTTCACTAAATAATAAATGTACAAGTCAAAGAGATAAAGATAACATAATTATGCTTAAATTTTATAAAAAAAGTATATTATTAGGTGAAATAGCAAGAAAAATTTTAAAAAGAAAAAGAAAATTGGTCAATAGTATAAAAAAAAGGATAAAATAAAAATGTAGAAAATTTTAAAATATAATATAAATAATTGTAATTTTTTATATTTGAATGGAAGGTAATTATGAAAAAAATATTATTTTTAATTTATAATTTAGATGGGGGAGGAGCAGAAAAGGTATTATTAAAAATTTTAGAAAAAATTGATAAAAACAAATTTAAAATAGATTTATTTTTAATAAAAAAAGAAGGTATTTATTTAAAAGAATTTGAAACTAAATTTAAAGATATAACTATACGAACTCCCTATGATAATTTATCGAAAAATAAGCTGTTAAATAGGATACAATATAAACTAAAGTATAAAAAAGTTAGAAAAAGTTTAAAAAATCCGGAAATATTTAAAGAGTTTATAAAAGAAAAATATGATACACAAATAGCATTTTTAGAAGGAATGTCTAGTATTTATTTAAGTAAAACTGAATGTGAAAATAAAATAGCATGGGTTCATGTTGATTTAGAAAAACACAGAACGATGACAATAGATAAAGAAAGAGAAATTTATAAAAATTATAATAAGATTATATGTGTTTCAAATCAAGCCAAAAATTCATTTGATAAAATTTATCCTGAATATTCAAATAAATCAACAGTTATTTATAATCCAATAGATAAAGATGAAATTATAAAGAAATCAAATGAAGAAGTGGAAAAATTTCGAGATAAAAATATAGTGACATTTATTGCAATAGGAAGACTAAATGAACAAAAAGGATTTGATATTTTATTAAAAGCACATAAATTATTAAAAGATGAAAATTTGGAAAATAATATTGTAATTTTAGGAGAAGGAACTGAAAGAAAAAATTTAGAAAAATATATATTAGAAAATGATTTAGAAAAATCAGTAAAACTTTTAGGATTTAAAAAAAATCCATATCCTTATTTGAAACAATCAGATATTTATATTTTAAGCTCAAGATATGAAGGATATTCTCTTACTGTAGCAGAGGCTTTGGTGTTGAATAAAGCAATAATTTCAACCAGATGTATTGGACCAATGGAATTATTAGAAAATGGAAAATATGGTTTAATGTGTAATTCAGAAGATATTTATCAATTAAAAGAATGTATGAAAAAATTTATTTTGAATAAAAAATTAAGAGAAGAATATGAAGAAAAAACTAAGATAAAAAGTAAAGAGATGCAAATGAAATCAATAATAGAAAAAATAGAAAATATGATATAATTTTATACAGGAGATATAATGAAAAAAATTTTTTTATTTGGTGAAAAATTACATGGATATGAAAAAATAATAATAGATAATTTTACAAATAAGGGTTATGAAGTAATTTTTTTTGACTATAATTCAAAAAATAAATATAAAAAAGCTAGAAAAATAAAAAATCCATTTTTGAATTTATATAATAATATATTTTTAAAAAAATTTAAAGGAATGAATTTAAAAGATAAATTAGAAGCAGATGAATTAAATAAAGACTTGTTAAAAATAGAAGAAAATTATGATTATTTTATAAAAATAGGACCTATTATTTTACAAGAAAGCACATTAAAAATATTAAAAAATAGATTTCCTGTATTAATATCACATCATTGGGATACAATTAACAGTAACAAAGAAAAAATTATTTTATTAGAAAAAAGATTTTTTGATAAAGTATCAAGTTACAGCAAAAAAGATTGTGAAAAATATGATTTGGCTTATCTTCCTAATTTTTATTTTAAAAAAGAAGATGAAAATGTAAGAAGAGAAAATGATGTTTTTGGAATAACAAGTGATTTCACCAGAATAGATTTTTTGGAAAAAATAGCAAAAGAGTTAAAAAAAAATGATATAAAATACAGTATAAATTTAATTACAGATAAAAATATAGAAAGCAAATGGATAAATATAAGTAAAAATCCATGGAATATAGAAGAAGTATTAAAAGCATATTCAAAAAGCAGAACAGTGTTAGAATTAGTCAGAAAAGAACATGAAGGAAGTTATACATTTAGAGCAATAGAATGTATAGGATTAAATAAAAAGTTAATTACAAATAATAAAGAAATAATAAATGAAAATTTCTACAATAAAAATAATATACTAATAATAGATGAAGAAAATATGATAATTCCAAAAAAATTTATTTATTCAAAATACGAAAAATTGTCAGAAAAGGTAGAAGAAGAATATAATATAGAAAATTGGATAAAGAAGATAATAAAAATATAATGATTGTATAAATACTTATAAATTTTTGTATAGGAGAGGAAATGTCAATATTTAAAAAATTATCAGCAAAATATAGAAAACAAGTTAAATATGAAAAAGAATTTAGAGAAGCAAATCCAAAAAGTATATTACTTCCTAAAGACAAAATCCCATTATCACTGATAAAGTGTGGGATATTTTGTTGATACATTTCCAACTTTTCCTTTTAAAGCTATTTGTTTTAGCAAAGAAAATGAAACTTTATGTAAAGGTCCAATAAAAGTTGGTGATGATGTATGGATAGGATATGGAGCAACTATTTTATCAGGTGTAACCATTGGGCAGGGAGCAGTAATTGCAGCAGGAAGTGTTGTAGTAAAAGATGTAGAGCCATATTCTGTTGTTGGAGGAAATCCTGCCAAATTATTAAAATATCGATATCCAAAAGAAATAATTGAAGAAATGAAGAAAATAGATTTTTCTAAAATAGAACCAGATGATTTAAAAGATATTCAAGATTTAATTTATAAAAAATTAGATATGAATGTTTTAAATGAAATAAAAAAACATTTAGAAACTAAAATTTAACCTTTCCCGCAAAACTAAAGTCAAACTTATATATAACCAACTAAAAACAAAGGAGCTTTATTTATGGAAAATTATTCTTACAATAAAAGAAAAGTGGGACTTCCGCCGGGGACAATTTTTTATACAGGGGATAAGGCAGATAAAAATGTTAATATGGAATTATATTTATTTGACGGGAAAGAGACAACAAGAGAAAATTTTAAGGAAAGTGCAGATTTAAGTTTTTTAAAGGAAGAGGGAAAACTTATCTGGCTCAATGTAAACGGCATTCACAATACAGAGCTTATAAATAAAATCGGGAATATTTTAAATATAAATTCTCTTGTGCTTGAAGACCTTACAAATATAAATCAGAGGGTAAAAATAGAGGTGTGGGAAGATTATCTTTTTATAGTTTTAAAGATGGCAGGATTCAGCACCAGAAATAAAAACATAGAATACGAACAGGTTTCATTTATTCTCGGAAAAAATTATCTTATAACATTTCAAGAAAAACAGGGAGATGTCTTTGATACAGTGAGAAAAAGAATAGAAGCACCAAGTTCAAAAATTTTTCAGAAAGGTATCGGGTATCTTACCTATGCTCTTATAGATGTAATAGCTGATAATTATTTTGTAGTTTTAGACAGGCTTGAAGAAAAGACAGACAGACTTGAAAGAAAAATTTTAAATGAATTTTCAGATAAACTGGCAGAAAAAATACTGCAGCTTAAAGGGGAGCTTGCAGTTTTGAAAAAAGGAATTTATCCAATAAGAGAAGTAAGTGCAAAATTTCAAAATGAAGATACAATTTTATATTTTGGAAAAAGCAACAAGATGTATCTTGCAGACCTTCACGACCATGGAATAACAATATGTGATATTATAGAAAATATGACCTCCAGAACATCAGAACTTTTTCAGCTTTATTATTCAATTTTAAGTAATGATATGAATAATGTAATGAAAGTTCTTGCAATAATTTCTACAATTTTTATGCCCCTAAGTTTTCTTGCAGGGCTTTATGGAATGAATTTCAGATATATGCCGGAGCTTGAATGGAATTACGGATATTTCATAATTCTCGGAATAATGGCAGTTCTTGTTATTGGAATGCTGATAGTTTTTAAAAAGAAAAAATGGCTGTAAACAGATGAGTGATATCATCTGTTTTTCTTTTGAATTATTTTATGGTATACTGTTCTTATAATATATGAAAGCAGAGGGAATAAAATGGAAAATAATTTATTTATAACTGATGTGAAAATAGAAAAAGTAAGAAATTTAAAAAATATAGAAATAAGATTAAATGAGAAAGAAAAAAAGCATTTGATTTTTACAGGAAAAAATGGAAGCGGTAAAACAAGTGTATTGGAAGCTATGGCATCTTATATAGATAATATTGAAAATATAGCAAATTATAAAAAAAATTTAAAAATAGCTTTAAATAATCTTGAATTTTGTAAAAAAAATAATGATAAGATAAGTGAAAAAGAAACAGAAAAAAGAATTGAATATTGGAAACAAAAAATTTTAAATTCTTCAAAAGGAATAGATTTATTTTTTAATGTTTCAGAAGAAAAAATAGCTGAAGAAATAGAAAAAGGAAATTTAATAACAGCATATTATAAAGCAGAGAGAATATTTGAAGCTGATATTCCAAGGCAGATAGAAAAAGTGGAGCTTAAAGATAACTATAGAACAAAGGAAGCTCCGAGAAAAGAATTTATAAAATATCTTTTGGATTTAAAGGCAACTCAAGCCTTTTCAAGAACGGGCAACAAACAAGATAAAGCTGAAAAAATAGGAAAATGGTTTGACAGTTTTGAAAAATTATTACAAGATATTTTTGACAGTAGAGATTTAAAACTTATATTTGATGAAGAGACGTTTCAGTTTAAATTAGAAGAAAATGGAAAAGAGCCTTTTGATTTTAATACTTTGTCTAGTGGTTATGCAGCAGTTTTGGATATAGTTGTAGATATAATAATTCGTATGGAGAAAAAAACAGGAAAGAATTTTAAATTTGATATGCAGGGAATAGTTTTAATTGATGAAATAGAAACTCATCTTCATTTGGAGCTTCAAAAAAGAATTTTAAAACTTTTAACAACTGTTTTTCCAAACATTCAATTTATAATAACAACACACTCTCCTTTTATATTAAGCAGTTTAGAAAATACAGTAATTTATGATTTGGAAAAAAATCTGACAGTTGAAAATGGTCTTACAAATCTGCCTTATGAGGGAATAGTTGAGGGATATTTTAAAGCTGACAGCTTATCAGAAGAGTTGAGAAAAAAATTTGAGGAGTATAAGTTATTGGTTAAAAAAGAAAAATTGCAAGGCGAAGATTTTGAAAAAATAAGCAGTCTTGAATTTTATTTAGATGAAATTCCTGATTATCTGGCTCTTGACTTAAATTCTGAGTATAAAAAATTAAAAAGTGATTTGAGAAAAAGAGATGATTTAAATGGTTAAAGTTGAAAGAAGTTATCCTGCTCCTGAGTCACTTAAATTGAAAAAAAGTTATAGAGAAAAAGATGTAGTGGAAAGACTTGAAAAAGATTTTTTTGGAAAATGTTATATCTGCGGTTTAGATAAACTTCCTGATATAAATGTAGAACATTTAGTCCCTCATAAAGAAGATATAAATAAAAAATTTGACTGGGATAATTTATTTCTCAGTTGTCCTCATTGTAACAGTGTAAAAAATAAAAAAGAATATGATGAAAAAATTTTAGACTGCTGTAAAGTAGATCCTGAAGAAAAAATAGTCTTTGATTTTGGCGGCGGAGAAAATATAGATATTTTTCCAAAAAATAAAAATGATGAACAGACTGTAAAAACTTCAAAATTAGTTTATGAAGTTTTTAATATAAGGAATACAGGAATAAGAGAACGTTCAAGTTATTTTAGATTTAAAGCTCTTCAAGAAGAAATGGCAATATTTTTTAATGTTCTTGAAGAATATGATAAAGAAAAAAGTATTTTTAGTTCAATGACTTTGAAAGAAAAATTAAAGAGGAAAAGCAGATTTGCTGCTTTTAAAAGAAACTATATAAGAAAGAATATTCAAAAATATCAAGAATTTGAGGAAATAGTAAATTTATAAAGAAAAATGAGGAGCTTTAAAAGTTCCTCATTTTTGGTATATTATAAATGTTTAGGATTAGTATGCATTGTCTGTCCTGCAGGTGTTATGAGAAAAATTAAATTTCTAACAATTAAAATATAATGGAGAGACAGATGTAGAAACAAAATTTTTCCCACAAACATTTCTGCTGAATATTTTAATTAAAGTGAGAAGCCTTTGAAAAATATCTTATTTTTCAAAAACCCCTAACTTTAAGTTATAATAAAAATGTTTTCTTCTTTTGAAATTATTATATATATTCTATCTATCTTTTGTATATCCATAAAAATTTATTCTTTGTCAAGGTCAAGGGTAAAATAGAATTTTACAGAGTTTTCAAGATTTATTACACCATATTTACTTTTGTGAGCTTTTAAAATATTTGAAATGATATAAAGCCCAAGACCTCTTTGATAATTGTTGCTGGTTGTATAGAATTTATTCCATATTTTATTAAGGTCTGCTTCAGGGATAGGTTCTCCGTCATTTTCAATTGAAATCGTAACTTTATCACTAGAAATTTTATTAACAGTTATGATAATCTTACTTTTAGCATAGTTATATCCATTTTTTAAAAGATTAAAAATAACTTGTTCTATTTTTTCTCTGTCACCAACAACAAAAATTTCTCTGTTTTCATTAAAAATAATTTTTTTATCTGAAAGTTCTTTTTGGTAAATATAAAGCCCGAGTTTTATAACAGGAATAATATCAAATCTTGCAAGAATAATGTTTTCTTTTACAGGAGAATTATTTTCCAGAAGAAGAGTTTCTTCAGAGAGCCTTAAAAGACGTTTTGCCTCAGAGATTATTATATTAAAATCTTCATCATCTTTATATTTGTCCTGCATAAGCTCGGTAAATCCCATAATAAGAGAAAGAGGAGTTTTTATTTCGTGCATAAAACTCATTATCTTTTCTTCAAGTTCTTCTTTTTTTATAATATTTTTTTCTGCTTCATCTCTGTAAAGTTTAATCACATCTTCCAGTCTGTATGCCATCTCATCAATTTTAAAATAAAGCTCACCGATTTCGTCATTTTTATGATAAATAATATCGTTTTTAAAATTAAGTTTTGAGATTCTTTCAGTAACTTTTGAAAGATGAACAATAGGATTTACAAGAAAATAATCAAAAAATCTTCCTATTACTAAAGTCAAAAGCAAAAGAAAAATTGCCTTGAAATAAAAATACACTCTAAGAGTAGGAAAAACAGAGCTTAAATTTTGATAAGAATAAAATATAAATACTTTATATCCCTCAATTTCTTTTTTTATAATTTCAACTTCCTGACCGTTGCTGTTTGTAAGCATATGTATCTCTTTTTTCATATCAGAAAGTTTTGAGAAAGATTCAACAAGTGTACTTGCCTGCGGCGAAAAATAATCTGAATCTGATGTAGTATAAACATTTCCTTTTATTGAAGAAGTTCTCAAATCTTTCATTGTAGCAAATTTATAATCTTCGTAAACTCTGTCTATACATTGAATGGAAATAGGAAGATAATATTTTCCTGCCAGAATATCTATCCCGATAAGTTTTATAGGTTCTTTATCAACAAGATAAAATCTATCGTCAGAATAAAGATTATTTAAAAAGGCATTAAGAAGAATGATTTTATCTCCCTCATCAGTTTGAATAGAAAAATAATCAAAATCGTGAATATTTACTATGTTATTATCTTTTACAATAAGAACTACACTGTCTGTTGTATTTTGAAAATTTCTTAATTTTCTCATATTTATTTCGTCATGAGAATTTATAAAATCCACATTCATAAGCTGTTTCTGTTTTTGTATTCTGAAAAATTTTTCAAAATAAAATTCCCCTGAAAAAAATTCAAGGGCAACTATTGAGAAAAACATCAAAGCGAGAATAAGAAGAATTTTTGGTTTCAGCTTCAACTTTCATTCACCTCAAATTTATACCCGACAAGTTTTACAGTTTTAATAAATTTAGAATAATTTTTAAGCCTTTGTCTCAATTTTTTTATGTGATTATCAATAACCCTGTCATTTCCGATAAAAGAGTATCCCCAGATAGAAGTTATAATCTGCTCCCTTGTGACAACAATATTTTCATTTTCAATAAGGTACATTAAAATTTCTCTTTCTTTAGGCGGAAAATCACATTCTTCTCCATCAATTAAAATTCTTTTTCCTTTTTCTTCAATTTCAAGTCCTTCAAATTTTTTATTTAACTTTGTCTTTTTCAAATATCTGTTTACGATAGAAAGAAGAAGCTGTTTTGGAAAAGGTTTTGTAATATATCCGTCAGCTCCAGCATCATAAGCAAGAATTTGACTTTTTTCATCAGAAAGAGCTGTAATAAATATAATGGGAACTTGTGAAAATTTTCTAATTTCTCTGGTAAGTTCCAATCCGTTAAGTTTTGGCATCATTATATCAACAAGAAGCAGAGAGTATTTATTTCCATTTTCAAGTTTTTCAAGTGCTTCTTCACCATCAGCTGCCTCATCAACTTCTATATTTTCACTTTTTAATATAGTTGTTATGAGTTTTCTCATATTTAAAGTATCCTCAACAAGTAATATCATATAATTCCTCCTGATTGTGTCATAATATATATTATAACTTAAAACATAAATTAAGTCCAAAAAAAGAAAAAAGAGCTGTTACGAGTTTATAAAAATAAAATTTTATAATTTATGAAACGTAACAGCTCCATATTAAGTTTCCCTGCATAGAAAAATAGTTTGTGATTAAGGAACAAATTATAAAATTTAATAAATTAAATTTTTAATTCGTCGGCTCTGCTAGTCGTTGAGAATTTATAAAAATTCTCATCTCCTGCATTGCCGAATTTTTCACCAGCAGGGCAATTTTCTTTTGGTTAGTTTTCTTTGTTTGTACAAAGAAAATGAACATATATTTATCCAAGTTTCTTTATCATTAATTCTGTAACCATCTGAGGATTTGCTTTTCCTTTTGAAAGTTTCATAGCCTGACCGATAAGTCCTTTAAGAACTCTTGGCTTTCTTCCTTCATCAGAATTTTTATAATCTTCAATAAGTTTTGGATTATTAGCAAGGACTTCATCAACTAAAGTTTCAATAGCACTGTCATCAGTAACCTGTGCCATTTTTTCTTCCTTAACAATAGTTTCAGGGTCTCTTTCGTCAGTAAGTTTCATTTCAAAAAGAGTTTTTGCAATTTTTGAAGAAATTACATTTGTATCAATAAGTTTTATAATTTTTCCTAAATCTTCAGAAGAAATTACAAAATCTTTTATTTCAGTATTTTTTTGTTTTAATTCTTTTAAAACTTCTGTCATTATCCAGTTTGAACTTGATTTTGGATTTCCAGAAGCCTTTGCTGTATTTTCAAAATAATCAGCAAGTTCAATATCTTCACAAAGAATATTTGCATCATATTCAGGAATTCCGTAATCATTTATAAATCTTGCAACTTTATCTGTTATTGATTCAGGCATAGTTTCTTTAATAGATTCTATTTCTTCGTCAGTTATAACAAGAGTTAAAAGGTCTGGCTCGTGGAAATATCTATAATCCATAGCTTCTTCTTTGCTTCTCATCACTCTTGTAACTTGAACGTCGTCGTCCCAAAGTCTTGTTTCCTGATCGATTTTTCCGCCTTTTTCAATAGTTTCAATTTGTCTGTTTACTTCGTAGTCGATAGCTCTTGCAACAGCTTTAAATGAGTTTAAGTTTTTAACTTCAACTCTTGTTCCAAAAGGTTCTCCTTTGTGGTGAACAGAAATATTTGCATCACATCTAAGTGATCCAAGCTCCATTGAAACGTCGCTGACACCTGTATATTTTATTGTGTTTTTAAGAAGAGTAAGATATTCATAAGCCTCTTCAGAAGTTCTCATATCAGGTTCAGAAATTATTTCAACCAAAGGAATAGATGCTCTGTTGTAGTTTAGATAAGATTCATGAACTCCGTGAACAGATTTTCCTGTATCCTCTTCAATTTGAATTTTAGTTATTCCAACTTTTTTGCTTTTTCCATTTACATTTATTTCTAAAAATCCTTTTCCAGCATAAGAATTTTCAAATTGAGTTATTTGATAGTTCTTTGGAGCATCTGGATAGAAATAGTTTTTTCTGTCGAAATGGCTTTCGTTATTTATTTTACAATTTAAAGCAAGAGCAGCTTTAACAGCATATTCTACAACTTTTTTATTAAGTTTAGGAAGTGCTCCAGGGTGTCCTAAACAGATTGGACAAGTGTGAGTGTTAGAATCATCATTGTCATAATCTGCACTGCAGCCACACCAAACTTTTGTTCCTGTTTTTAATTGGAGATGGACTTCAAGTCCTATTACTGATTCCCATTCTTTTACCATTATTTATCCTCTCCTTCAGGAAGTTTCCATTCCCCTCTGATTTTTTCAAAAGCGCTTCCTACAGCAATCAGGTCTTCTTCACCAAATTGTTTTCCTAAAAGTTGAATACCAACAGGAAGTCCGTTAGTTAATCCTGCAGGAACAGAAAGTCCTGGAATACCTGCAAGGTTTGCAGAAAGTGTGAATATATCTTCAAGATATAATTCAATAGGTGTTTTTTCTTTATTAAGTTCAAAAGCTGGTGATGGAGCAACAGGAGTAAAGATTACATCAACTGTTTTAAATGCTTCATCAAAATCTTTTTTAATTAATGCTCTTACTTTTTGAGCCTTTTTAAAGTATGCATCAAAGAAACCTGCACTAAGCACATAAGTTCCTATCATAATTCTTCTTTTTACTTCAGCACCGAAACCTTCAGTTCTTGATTTTACATAAAGGTCAAGAATATTTTTAGCTTCAGGGCTTCTATATCCGTATCTTACTCCGTCAAATCTTGCTAGGTTTGAACTTGCTTCAGCAGGGGCAAGAACATAGTAAACAGGAACTGCATATTTTGTATGAGGAAGAGAGATGTCAACAATTTCTGCCCCAAGTTCTCTTAATTTATCAAGAGACTCAAGCATAACTTTTCTTACACCCTCATCAATTCCTTCTATAAAATATTCTTTAGGAACTCCAATTTTCATTCCTTTTATATCTCTTCCAAGAGCTTTTGTGTAATCTGGCACTTCTTTTTTAGATACAGTTGCATCATATTCATCAGTTCCTGCAATTACATTCATTGTAAGAGCAACGTCTTCTACAGATTTTGCAATAGGTCCTATTTGGTCAAGAGATGAAGCAAAAGCTATAAGCCCATATCTTGAAACTCTTCCATAAGTTGGTTTTAATCCTACAACACCGCAGAAAGAAGACGGCTGTCTGATACTTCCACCTGTGTCAGAACCAAGAGAGATAAAACATTCCTGAGCTGCTATTGATGTTGCTGCTCCTCCAGAACTTCCTCCAGGAACTTTTGTTGTATCCCATGGATTTTTTGTAAGCCCGTGAGAAGATGTTCTAGTTGTTCCTCCCATTGCAAATTCGTCCATGTTTGTTTTTCCTATAATTATTGCATCAGCTTCTTTTAATTTTTTTACAACTGTTGCATCATAAATTCCTGTATAGTTTCCTAAAATTTTTGAGCAGGCAGTTGTTAAATCTCCTGTTGAAACCATGTTATCTTTTATAGAAACAGGCACACCTGCAAGAACTCCAACTTTTTCTCCTCTTGCTATTTTTTCATCAATAATTTTTGCTTCGTGAAGAGCTGCCTCTTTTCTAAGAGAAACGAAACTGTTTATAAGTTCGTCTTTTTTTTCTATTCTTTCAAATACAGCTTCTGTAACTTCAACAGCAGTTAATTCTCTATTTGCTATTTTTTCTCTGATTTCAGAGGCTGTAAGTTTATAAATCTCATTCATGAGAAAATCCTCCTATAAAATTTTATTCTCCTCCAACAACTTTTGGAACAATAACAGCACCATCTTCAGCTTCTGGTGCATTTAAAAGTGCTTCTTCAACAGTAAGAGATTTTCTTACTTCATCTTCTCTTAAGTTGTTTGTATCATCATTTACCTGTGCAAGAGGTTTGATTTCAGCAGCATCAACTTCATTAAGCATATCAATATAATTTAATATGTCGTTAAGTTCTTGTTGATATTTTTCTATTTCTTCAGGGCTGAATTCTAATCTTGCCAGTTTAGCAACGTGTAAAACTTCTTCTTTGCTTAAAGCCATTACTTCCCTCCTAAGATTAATCTTTATATTTTAAAATATTTTTATTTGTAATTTTTAAAGTGAGTATAAATAATTTATTTCTTTTTTTGTAAGAGGTCTGTACTCTCCAACCTCTAATCCCTCAAGGTTAAGCTCTCCAAGCATAATTCTTTTAAGATTTATAACAGGGTGGCCCACAATCTCAAACATTCTTCTTACCTGTCTGTTTCTTCCCTCTTTTATTGCAAAATGTAAAACTGTATGTCTTTCATCTGCAAGGAGAATTTTTGCTTTTGCAGGAAGAGTCATTTTGTCATCTAACATAATTCCTCTTTTTAATTTATTAAGAGTTGTCATATTGATGTTTCCTCTTGCTTCTACAAGATAAGTTTTATAAACTTCTGTTCTAGGGTGTATTACTTTATTAAAAATTTCTCCGTCATTTGTAAGAAGAAGAAGTCCCTCTGTGTCGTAGTCAAGTCTTCCTATTGGAAAAATTCTTTCTTTTGTATCAATTAAATCTACAACAGTTTTTCTTCCTCTTTCATCTTTTGCTGTACTCAAAACTCTTTTTGGCTTATTTAACATAAAATAAACTTTTTTCTTTTTTTCAAATTCTAAAAGTTTTCCATTTACAAAAATTTTATCACTTTTATCAACTTTTATTCCTGACTCAGCTAAGATACCATTTACTTTTATTCTTTTTTCCTCAATCATTTTATCAATGGCTCTTCTTGAACCTATTCCAAGTTCTGCCAAGAATTTATTAATCCTTATTTTTTCCATTTAGTTTTTCCTTTATTTCATAATAATTTGGAAGCTCGTCTACACTGTCTATTCCTAAATATCCTAAAAATTTATCAGTGACTTCATAAAGATTTGGTTTTCCAATGCTGTCTTTTTTTCCGCAGACTCTTATAAATTTTTTATTTTCCATGGTATAGATAATACTGTCCACACTTACTCCTCTAATAGCTTCAACTTCACTTTTTGTAATAGGCTGGTTGTAAGCTATTATTGAAAGAGTTTCAAGAGTTGAAGAAGAAAGTTTTCTCGGTTTTTTCTCCTGCTCAAAAAAGTTTGTAATAACTTCTCCATATTTTGGATTTGAAACAAGATAAACAGTATCATCAAATATTTCTATATTTATTCCTGTACTTTTTCTTTCGCCCTTAAGCTCATAAAGAATAGGTATAAGTTTATCCATAGAAAGAGAGAAGAATTTTGCAAGTTCTTTTATTTTTATATCTTCTCCTCCTAAAAAAAGTATTGCTTCCAGCTGTGGTTTTATATCCATTTAATTTGTCCTCTCGTTTGTTTCAAAAATTTTAGTAATTATTTTCAGGAGACATTAAAATTGATTTATATTCATTAAAGTTTCCTAAGAATTTTGCAATTCCGTTTATAACAGCATTAAGAGGATCTTCAACAACAGTGACATTAAGTTTAAGTGAGTTTGAAAGTTTTTTGTCAAGCCCTCTAAGTAAAGCTCCTCCTCCTGTTAAATAAATTCCTGTTTTCTTAATATCTGAAGAAAGTTCAGGAGGTGTTTTTTCTAAAATAGATTTAATTTCTTCAATAATTTGGTTTCCTGCTTCTTCAAGAGCATTTGCAATTTCTGTTGAAGTTACAGTAATGTTTACAGGAAGTCCTGTTATTAAGTTTCTACCGCTAATTTCGCAGGTAAGTTCTTCTTCAAGAGGAATAACAGCTCCAATTTCTATTTTTAAACGTTCAGCAGTTTTATATCCTATTAAAAGATTATGCTCCTGTCTTATATATTCTGTGATAAGATTATCAAATCTATCTCCAGCAACTTTAAGAGATGAAGTTTTAACGATACCTCCTAAAGAGATTACACCAATTTCAGTTGTTCCTCCACCAATATCAACGATAAGATTTCCTTCTGGCTGGAATACGTCGATTCCTGCACCAATTGCAGCAGCCATAGGTTCTTCAATAAGGAAAGCTTCTCTTGCTCCTGCATCTGTACTTATATCAATAACAGCTCTTTTTTCAACTTGAGTTACTCCTGCAGGAACACAGATTAAAACTCTAGGCCCTGCAAGTTTTCCAGAACCTTTGTTGATTTCTTTATAAAATCCTCTAAGCATTTTTTCAGTAATTTCATAATCTGCAATAACTCCATTTTTAAGAGGTCTTATTGCATCAATGTGAGCCGGAGTTTTTCCAATCATAGCCTTAGCCTTTTCTCCCACAGCATAAAGTTCTTTTGTTTTATTGTTTATGGCAACAACAGATGGAGAGTTTAAAACTATCCCTTTTTTTCTTACACAGATAAGAGTGTTTGAAGTACCAAGATCAATTCCTAAATCTTCAGAAAACATTCCCCAAAATTTATTAAAATAATTTTTAAACATTTTTTCACCTCAGTTATATTTTTTCTAAATCATTTAAATTAAAACCTGTTTTATTTAAAAAACGTACAAATTTGCCAAGGGGAAATCCCATTACACTGAAAAAATCTCCTTCTATTTTTTCCACAAAGAAAGCTCCCTTTCCTTGTATGCCATAAGCTCCTGCCTTATCCATAGGCTCTTTTGTATTTATATACCAGTTTATTTCGTCATCAGTAAGATTTTTAAAATAAACTTTTGTAATTTCATAATCACTGTAAGAAATATTTTTATTAATATTTATAAATGAAAAAGCTGTAATAACTTCATGGCTTCTTCCTGAAAGAGATTTCAGCATAGAAAATGCTTCTTCTTTATTTTTTGGTTTGCCAAGAATTTTTCCATCAACTACAACAACAGTATCAGCTCCTACAACATTTTCATCAGGAAAATCTATTGCTGCAGCTCTTGCTTTTTTTTCTGCAATTTCAAGAATTTTTTCTTCTGCATGAGTTTTATCACTTGTTTCGTCAATATTTTTTACAATAGTTTTAAATGAAAAACCGAAATTTTCCAAAATCTCCTTACGTCTGGGAGATGCAGATGCAAGTATCATTTAACAGTTTCCTCCTCAGAGAATTCATTATTTTTATCTTCTTTAATATCAGTTTTATTTTCTTCTTCCTGTTCCTCTACTTTATCTAAAGGAAGAATATCTTTTTCAATGGCCTTTTCAACTTTTTCTTTTATTACAGTATCAAGAATGATATTCTGTTTTTCATATTCCACAGCTTTTTTTTCTTCTAGAGTTTCTTTTATTGCAATCTGCTCCTGCATTTTGGCAAGAAGAGCTTTTTCAAGTTTTAGTGCCTCTCTTCTCCTTTTACATTTAACAAAGTATCTTATTGTCTGTCCGATTTCTTTTCCGATAAGAAAGAAAAGGGAAATAAGAATAATAACTGAAAAAACTGCAAATATATAGTTAAGTTTAAAAGCAGAAGAAATATATGTAATAAAATATGTTATAAGAAATCCAAAATTATATTTCATAATACATACATCAATTATAGCTGCTTCGTTAAGTTTATCAAAATATTTAAGTGTTCCAAGAACAAAAACAGATGACACTGAAACAACAAAAATTATAAAAAACAGAAGTCTTGTTTTATAAAGTATTCTCTTTTTTTTGCTGTTTATAAAAGTGAAAAAAATATCCAGAAAAACTATTACAAAAGCAGGAAGAAAAAATATTCCTAAGTAATTTTTTCCAAATAATATAAAATCATTATAATATTTGTATCCTATTTTAAAAAAGAAAAAGATTAGTGAAAAAATAAAAGCTAAAAGTATAAATCTCATCACAATCTTCTTTTTCTTGCTCATTAAAATCTGCTCCTAAATATTTTTAATAAAAACTTCTGTTGAAAATATTTGTACAACATTTTTATTTTATCATAGAGACAGTGAGTTTTCAAGAAATAAAGAACATACTTTTTTATCCTAAAAAATTGTGGTATAATTCAAAATAGAAAAAAGATTTTCGAGGTGAATTTAAAAAATGAAAAGTAATGGAAAAGTAATTGGAATAAACGGAAACAAAATAAAATTAAAAATGTTTAAAGAAAGTTCATGTGCTCACTGTTCAGGGTGCGGAGATGCAAATAAACTTGCAAGAGAACTTGACGTAACATATGATGGAGAAGTTGAAATAGGAGATATAGTAACTTTTGAACTTGAAGATTCAAAAATGTTAAAAATAGGTTTTACTGTATATATTGCTCCAATTCTTATGATGATTTTAGGATATACAATAAGCAGTAAGATGGGCGGAACAGAAAAAGTAAATGTTTTAGTTTCTTTTGCTTTTCTTGTTATCTCTTTTGTCTGTCTTCATATTTATGATAAATATTTTGTGAAAGAGAAAGTTGAAATGAAAGTGACAGCAGTAGAAAAAGGAACAGAACTTATAGATGCAGACAATTGTACAGGAAAAAATAAATAAAAATCAGGAGGGAAGATGAAAAAACTTTTTGTTTTTGTATTTTTAATTTTGTGTACATTAAGTTTTGCAAAAATTCAAAAGGTATCGAAAGGACAGATAAAAGATGTAGGTGATATTACAATATCGCTTTTAGAAAAGGAGCCTTTTACAGGAATGGTTGTTGATGGCAGAGATAGGGAATATTATGTAAAAGGAAAGCCAAATGGAAAATGGATATCTTTTTATGATAATGGAAAAATGAAATCCATAGAAAATTGGAAAGACGGAATGCTCAATGGAAAATATATTCTTTATAATGAAAAAGGAAAAAAAGTCCTTGAAACTTATTATAAAAATGGAATTGATAACGGCAAATATGCAATCTATTATTCAAATGGAAAACCTCGTATTTTAGGGCAGATAAAAAATGGAGTTCCTATTGGAAAATGGAAAAGATATAATGCAGATGGAAAACTTGCAGGAGTGAGCAAGTATTAATTTTTGGAGAAAAAAATGGAAAATTATAAATTTAATCAAAATAAAAAATGTGAATATTTTCCCTGCCACAAGATAGAAAATCCTGAAGAAAATTTTAATTGTATGTTTTGCTATTGTCCTCTCTATATGCTTGGACGTGACTGTGGTGGAAATTTTAAATATACAGAATCAGGAATAAAAGATTGTTCAGACTGCATTCTTCCCCATTTGAAAGAAAGCAGTTTTAATCATGTGATGAGTAAAATGAAACTTGTTATTGAAAGAACAAAAGAAGTGAAAAAATAAATTAAAAATTATTTGACATGAAAATAAAATTATGATATTATTATTGTGCTTAGAAACAATAGCTACGGGGGTACACCCAGTAACATTCCGAACCTGGAAGTTAAGCCCGTAAACGCTGAAAGTACTTGGGGGGCAGCCCTCTGGGAGGATAGGAAGTTTCTAAGCATTTTTATTTTTTGTATTTGATTTTTTTTATTTTATATGATATTATTTAATTAAGATAAAACTGAAATAATGATAGTCCAAAAAAGAGAATGGTATTTACTATTCTCTTTTTATTTCTTTGTGGTATAATGATTTTGGGAAACCCTTCCCAGAAAGGAGGGCGAAGATTATCATTATTTCAGTAGTACTTATGTTGGGTGCTTTGTCGGGCTTGGTTGTTTTTGTAATCTGGTTTGACCATCTGACTAAGTAAAAAATCTTCGGAGCAGAGATTGGACACCTCTGCTCTTTCCCTGAAATAAAAAAGAGTGCAGATATTTTCCACACTCTTATTTTTTTTGATTTTTTATTTTTTATAAACACATGCAGTAAAATCATTATATTCTGTCTCTGAAACAAGTTTGTATCCATATTTTTCAACATCAGGGAAGTAAAGAGGATTTTGTGCCTCTGCAACTTCAACATGAGGTTTTAATTTTGAAATATAAATTTCATCAAGTTCATAATTATCAAGATAATATTTATAGATAGTGTATCCTCCGCAGACGAAAATATCTTTTCCGCTGTCCTCATATTTTTTTATTATATCTTCAAGCTTTGTATCTAATGTAAGGACAATAACTTCTCTATTTTTTTTCATTAAATTTAAAGGAACGTATTTTGCAGTATTTTCACCGAACAAAACAACATTTCCTACAGTTTTTGATTTGTAATATTGAAGTTCTTCCATTGAATGCCAAAGAAGTCCGTTTCCAACAGGAACTTTATCTCCTATAAGATTATCTTTTCCTACACAAACAATCAGATTTAATTTAGGTTTATTCATGATTAAATTGCCACCTCATAATTTATTTTTTCGCCATGCTGATAATTTTCTAAAACTACATCATCAGGTTTAAAATCATATATTGATTTAAAGTTTTCAATTTTTATTGTTGCTCCATCAAAACTTGGTCTTTTAACCTGCTCTAAAAGTTCAGGCATATGTCTGTCATAGATATGAACGTTATGAATATTCCAGATAATTTCTGCAGGCTCAAGTCCGCATTCCATAGCAACAAGTTTGTGAAGCACAGAATATTGGAATACATTTGCAACAAGTCCAAGAGCTACATCACAGCTTCTCTGTCTCACTTCAAGATAAAGTTTTCCATTTATTACAGACCATTGAGTAAGATGTACGCAGGGAGTAAGAGCCATTTCGTGAAGTTCTTCCGGAATCCAAAGCTCTGTCATAATTCTTCTGCTGTTTGGATTTTTTTTAAGTTCTCCGATTACATAATCAAGCTGGCTTTTATATCCAAAAGTTTTTTTAGCAATCTGATATCCATATGCTTTTCCAATAGTTCCATCAGCCATTTTCCATTCGTCCCAGAATTTACATTTTAACTTATTAAGTTCATCAACATTATTTGACTGCATTATCCATATCCAATATAATTCTCTTATTGGTGATTTGCTTGGAGCAAATCTAGTTGTAATAAGATGAGCTTCATCAGTGGAGTTATCAAGTCTGAATTGATATCCAATATAGCTTTTATAATGGGCAGGAGTTCCATCAGCATATTTTGTACGAACATTTCCTTCGCTCCATGTACCTTTTTCATTTATTGTTTCAACTATTTTTTTATATTCTCTATCAAATATTCCCATAAATTTTACCTCCGAAAATTTTTTACAAATTATTTCTATTTTAACATAAAAAATTATTTTTTAAAATTTCTTTTTAAATCGGAAGAATGTTAAAAGAGTGTATAAGTAATTAGAAGAGGAAATGAAATTATGATATAATATCTATGTTCAATTTCTTTGGACAGCCAATGCAGGTAATGTAAAAATGAATTTAAATTTTTTTATATAGAAGGAGTTAAAAAATGGATTATAAAATTGATTTACATGTACACAGCAACACAAATGTTCATGCTTTCAGTACAATAAAAGAAAATGCAGATTATGCAGCTGAAACAGGAATGAAAGTTATAGCAATAACAAATCATGGTCCTGCCCTTGAGGATACACCACACTGGTGGCAGCTTATAAATATAAGAATAGTTCCAGATTATATAAATGGAGTGAGAATTTTAAAAGGTGTGGAAGCAAATATTGTAGGAGAAAATGGAGAGCTTGATATAAATCAAAAAATTTATGAACAGATGGAAATAATTCTTGCTGGTTTTCACGGAAATCATCTTTATCCTAAAAATCAAGACAGAGAAAAAAATACAAGGGCTGTAATAAATCTTATGAAGAGCCAGAAAGCAGATATTATTGTTCATCTTGGAAATCCAGAATTTCCTATTGACTACAGAGAAGTTGCTAAAACTGCAAAAAAATATAATATTGCTCTTGAACTTAATAACAGTTCACTTGGAGGAACAAGAATAGGTTCTGAAAAAACTTGCAGAGAATTAGCAAGATATGCAAAAGAATTTGGGTGTTATTTATGTATAAATACAGATTCTCATTATTGTGCTCAAATAGGTCACACTCCTCTTGCAGGAAAAATAGCTGAAGAAATAAATTATCCTGAAGAACTTATCCTTAATAGTTCTGAAGAAATTTTGTATAAATTTTTAGAAATGAGAAAATCATTAAGACCAGAAAAAATAGAAGATAAATATATTGAAACTTATTTTCCTGCAGGAAAGAAAGGGAATAAAGTTGATTAATTATACAAAAAAATAGTATAATGATTCAATGGAAAGAAATTAAGATTATAAATGTTAAAGGAAAAAATCAGGAGGATTTATGAAAGATAATAGAGTTTGCAGTCTTTTAGGGATAAAATATCCAATAATTCAAGGAGCAATGGCTTGGATAGCTGATGGAAATCTTGCAGGTCATGTTTCAAAAGAAGGAGGACTTGGAATAATTGCTGGCGGAGGAATGCCTATTGACATTTTAAGAAATGAAATAAAAAAAGCAAAAGCAATCACATCAAATCCATTTGGTGTAAACCTTATGCTTATGATGCCAAACATAGAAGAACAAATAGATGTCTGTATTGAAGAGGGAGTAAAAGTTGTTACAACTGGAGCAGGAAATCCTGGAGTATATATGGAGAAACTAAAAGCGGCTGGAATAAAAGTAATTCCTGTTGTAGCTTCAGTGGCTCTTGCAAAAAGAATGGAAAAAATTGGTGCTGATGCAGTTGTTGCAGAAGGAATGGAAGCTGGAGGACATATTGGAGAAATTACAACAATGGCTCTTGTTCCACAAATTGCAGAAGCAGTTTCAATTCCTGTTATAGCAGCAGGAGGAATTGGAGGAGGAAAACAGTTTCTTGCAGCATTTACTTTAGGAGCAGAGGGAGTGCAGGTTGGAACAAAATTCCTTGTAGCTGATGAATGTAATGTTCATGATAATTATAAAGAAGCAATTATAAAAGCAAAAGACAGATCAACTGTTGCAACAGGAAACTATACAGGACACCCTGTAAGAGTTATTAATAATAAACTTGCAAAAGAAATGCTTGAAATGGAAAAACGTGGAGCAAGCGTTGAAGAACTTGAAAAAATGGGAACAGGAAAATTAAGACTTGCTGCTGTTGAAGGAGATGTAAAAGAAGGAAGCGTTATGTCAGGACAGGTTGCAAGCATGGTTACAAAAAGAGAATCAGTAAAAGATATTATTGAAGGTTTAATGAGAGATCTTGAAACAGAAAAAGAAAATCTTTTTAAATATTTTGGTTAGTTTTTCGTTTTCTTTGTATAAATAATAATTAATTTTTTAAAAGGAAATATTGCAGATTTATAAAAATGCAGTATTTCCTTTTTGTTTTTATTTAAAATTATCATTTACTTTTCCTCTTAAAGAAAATAAACAAATAAAAATTTATTTTTATAAACACATCTTTATTTTTTATTACTAATATGCTAAAATAATAGACATGAATTAATAATTTTAGGGGAGGAAGTGCCGTGAGTTTTATAACAGGTATAGTAGATTTTGTAAATAATCTATTATGGGGAAAAAATATTTTGGTGGTAATGCTTATAGGAACAGCATTATACTTTACAGTGAGAACAAGATTTATGCAGTTCAGATTATTTGGTGATATTGTAAAAATCCTTGGAAAAACTGAAAAAGATAAAAAAGGAATAAGTTCTCTTGAAACATTTTTCTTGGGAACAGCCTGCAGAGTTGGGGCAGGAAATATAGCTGGGGTTGTTGCTGCTGTATCAATAGGAGGCCCTGGGTCGCTTTTCTGGATGTGGCTTGTAGCTCTTCTTGGTTCATCAACATCTTTTATTGAGTCAACTCTTGCAGTTATTTATAGAGATAAAATTGGTGAAGGAAAATATATAGGAGGAACTCCTTGGGTTCTTAAAAAAAGATTAAATATAAAATTTCCAGCAGTGATATATGCTGTTTCATCAATAATATGTTATATAGGTGTAACACAGGTAATGTCAAATTCTGTTACAGAGTCTGTGTCAAGTGCTTATAATATTAATCCTAAATATGTTTCAATAGCTCTTGCTCTTATAGTTGCTTCAATAATTTTTGGAAAAAGTAAAAGAGATAAAATTATAGATTCTCTTAACAAAATTGTTCCTGTAATGGCAGCTTTATATTTAGGAGTGGTAATATTTGTAATCGTGACAAATATTACAAGTTTTCCTGCAATGATTAAAGATATTTTCTATCAGGCTTTTGGTGGAAAAGAATTTTTAGGTGGAAGTATTGGGGGAATAATTATGCAGGGAGTAAGAAGAGGGCTTTTCTCAAATGAAGCAGGAAGCGGAAACTCAAACTATGCAGCAGCAGTTGTAGATATTGATGAACCTGCACAACAGGGAATGGTTCAAGCTCTTGGTGTTTTTGTAGATACTCTTGTAATATGCAGTGCAACAGCATTTGTTATTCTTCTTGCAGGAGTAGAAAAAGCAGTTGGAACAGATGGAATGATTTTAGATGGAAGAGTTTTAAGTGGAATGACTTTATTCCAAGAATCTTTAAAAACACACATAGGTTGGATAGGAATTCCATTTACAGTTGTAACAATATTCTTCTTTTCACTTAGTACAATTCTTGCAGTTGCTTTCTATGGAAAAAGTGCTGTAAATTTTATAAATGAAAAAATAAATTTAAATTTTTACTATCAAATAATTATAGTAATAATGGTTTATATAGGTGGAATACAGCAGAACTTTTTTGTGTGGTCTCTTGCAGATTTTGGTTTAGGAATTATGACAGTTATAAATATAATTTGTATTTTAATTATTGGAAAAGATGCTTTAGAAGAATTAAAAAGATATGAACCAAAATTAAGAAATAAATAATCTAAAAAACAGAGTTGAAAAATTTTATTTCAGCTCTGTTTTTGTATTAAAAAAATTTTATTTTTAGAATGCCCAATTTCCATCTATGAAAATAGGTTCTTCATTTCCAAAAGCATCTACTCCTGTAATATTTAAATCTTTTGTTCCAAACATAAAATCTACATGTACAAGAGAATCGTTCATTCCAGCTTCTTCCATCTGTTTTTTATCCATAGTGTCTCCCTCTTCGATACAGCTTGGGTATGCCTGCCCTATTGCAAGGTGGCATGAAGCATTTTCATCAAAAAGAGTGTTATAAAATAAAATGTTTGAATTTGAAATAGGTGAATCGTAAGGAACAAGAGCAATTTCACCTAAATATTTTGCTCCCTCATCAGTATTAATGAGATTTTTAAGAGCCTCTTCTCCAGATTTTGCAGAAAAATCAATTATTTTTCCATCTTTAAATGTAAGAGAAAAATCTTCAATAAGATTTCCTCCATAGTTAAGAGGTTTTGATGCTTTTACAATTCCATCGACTCCATATTTATACGGCATTGAAAAAACTTCTTCAGTAGGAATATTTGCCACAAAATCAATTCCAGATTTTGAAGTATCCTTTCCAGATGCCCAGATATGTCTATTAGGAAGCTGAACTGTAAGATTTGTTCCTAATGAATTTTTCATAATAAATTTTTTAAATTGTTTTTTATTTAAATAATCCATTTTTTCTTTTAAATTTTTTAAATGATTGTGCCATGTTTCAACAGGATTTTCTGTATCTGCTTTTACAGAAGAGATAATCGCTTTCCAAAGCATTTCAACAGCTTCTTCTTCAGAAACATCTGGAAAAACTTTTTTTGCCCATGCAGTTGTTGGAACAGAAATAATATTCCATTGAATTGCATTTGTCATAACTTTTTCATAGTATGCTTTAAGCCCTATATTTCTTGCAGTTTGTGATTTTGCAATTTTTGTGCTGTCAACTCCTTTTAAAAGTTCTGGGTCGTTTGCTGCAATACTTAAAAAAGCAGCTCCTTTTTCAGCATAAAACATAAGAGAATCTATTTCCCATTGCGGCATAGATTCAAAAATTTCAATGCCTCCATAAGTAAATTTCATTTTTTTACAGAAATCATCATTCCAGTGAACTACAACTTCTTCTACTCCCATTTTATATGCTGTTTCTACAAGAATTCTTGTGAAAGGTGCAGCTTCAACAGGAGACATAATTACCAAGATTTGTTTATTCTGAAGATTTATTCCAATTTTAAGTGCAAGGTCTGCATATTTTTGTAAAGTTCTGCTGTCCATATTTTCCTCCTTAAGTATCGTAATTTGTTTTCTCATTATACCATAAAAAGCTGTGTAAAAAAAAAGTAAAAAAAGTAAAATATTTATTTTCTTAGACAAATATGATAAAATTGTAATGTTAGATAATTTTAAAATTAGGGAGGTCCAGTTGGAAAAAAAAGATATAGTGATTAAAGGATTGAGTAAATCTTTTGACGGGGTACAAGTTATAAAGAATATTGACTTGGAAATCAAAGCAGGAGAATTTTTCTCTATTCTAGGTCCATCAGGTTGTGGAAAGACAACACTTTTAAGAATTTTGGCAGGATTTATAGAACCTGACAGCGGTGTTGTGTATTTGGGAGACAAAGATATAACAAATCTTCCTCCAAACTTGAGATCTACAAATACAATATTCCAAAAATATGCTTTGTTTCCTCATTTAACAGTTTATGAAAACATAGCATTTCCTTTGAGAATGAAAAAAATGGATTCCGATTACATAGATACGGAAGTAAAAAAGATGCTTAAAATGATTGAACTTGAAGAACATGCTTCCAAAAAACCAAATCAGCTTTCAGGAGGACAGCAGCAAAGAGTTTCAATAGCAAGAGCTTTAGTAAATAAACCGGAAGTTCTTCTTCTTGATGAACCACTTTCAGCTCTTGATGCAAAACTTAGACAAAATCTTTTAATTGAACTTGATAATATTCATGAAGAAGTTGGTATTACATTTATTTTTATAACTCACGACCAGCAGGAAGCACTTTCAATTTCAGACAGAATTGCTATAATGAATAAAGGAAAAGTTCTTCAAGTTGGAACACCTGCAGAAGTTTATGAATCACCTGCAGATATGTTTGTTGCAGATTTTATTGGAGAAAATAACTTTATTGAAGGAGAAGTTGTTTCAATAGACAGTGAAACTTGTGCAACGCTTAAGCATGAAAGACTTGGGGAAATCCGTTTTGAAATGGATAGAAAAGTAAAAATTGGAAATCATGTAAAAGTTTCAGTGAGACCTGAAAAAATAAGGCTTACAAGAAATCTTCCAAAAAATTTAGGAAAAATTCATAATGTAATAAAAGTATATGTAGATGAACTTATTTATACAGGATTCCAAAGTAAATATTTCGTATGGCTTAATGGTGAAAAAGATTTGTTATTTAAAGTTTTTAAACAGCATGCTATTTTCTTTGAAGATGATGAAAGCAGTGTAAGATGGGATGAAGAAGCATATATTTCTTGGAACTCTGAGGATAGTTATCTGGTTGAGGTAGAAGAAAATGAAAAGAGATAGAAGAGGAATTTTTTATACTTTGCCTATAACAATATGGCTTACTGTTTTCTTTTTAATTCCAATGGGAATAGTTCTTGTATATTCTTTTTTGAAAAAAGGAATATATGGAGGAGTTGAACTTGAATTTTCTTTAGAAACGTTTAAAATTTTTACAAATCCAATGTTTTTGAAAATAGTTTATAAAACTTTGGCTATGGGTATTGCTGTGACACTTCTGACTTTAGTAATAGCAGTTCCTACAGCATATTTTATAGTTCGTTCAAAACATAAAGAAAAATATATTTATCTTATAATTATTCCTTTCTGGACAAACTTTCTTATAAGAATTTATGCATGGATGGCGATTCTTGGAAGTAATGGATTTATAAATAATATTTTAATGAAAATAGGGATAATAAATGAACCTGTTCAATTTCTTTATAATTCAGGAGCAGTTATTTTGATTTCAATATATACAAGTCTTCCTTTTGCAATACTTCCTCTTTATTCTACAATAGAAAAATTTGATTTTTCTCTTATAGAGGCTGCAAGGGATTTAGGTGCAACAAATAGACAGGCATTTTTTAAAATATTTATCCCAAATATAAAAAATGGAATTGTAACAGCAGGAATATTTACATTTGTTCCTATGCTTGGTTCATACGTTGTTCCAAAACTTGTGGGCGGAGCAAATTCAATTTTCCTTGGAAATGTAATTGCCCGTCATCTTACAGAAACAAGAAACTGGCCTATGGCATCAACAATATCATCAGTCCTTATTATTATAACTTCCATAGTTCTTTTTGGGCTTATGATTGCAAAAAAGAGAGGTGGAGCTGATGAATAAGAGAAGAACATCATTATTTTTCTTTGCTTTTTCAATGATATTTTTCTATCTGCCCCTTGTTGTTCTTGTGATTTATTCATTTAACGAGGGAAAAGCAATGGTATGGCAGGGATTTTCACTTAAATGGTATAAAGAACTTTTTATGTATTCAGAAGATATTTGGAGATCTTTTAAATATAGTATATTTATAGCTATTTTTTCAGGACTTCTTTCAACAACACTTGGAACTTTAGGAGCGATAGGGCTTCATTGGTATAAATTCAGATATAAAAAATATCTTGAAGTGATAGGGTATCTTCCTCTTATAGTTCCTGATATCATAATGGGAGTTTCTCTTCTTATACTTTTTGTTACAGTAAGACTTGAACTTGGGCTAGCTAGTATATTTATTGTTCATACAACATTTAATATTCCTTTTGTGCTTTTTATAGTGCTTTCAAGACTTGCTGAAATAGATTATTCAATAGTAGAAGCTGCATATGATTTAGGTGCAACGGAGATGCAGGCTTTAAAAAAAGTCATTATTCCAATGCTTATGCCTGCTATAATTTCTGGATTTCTAATAGCTCTTACATTGTCATTTGATGATTTTGTGGCAACTTTCTTTGTTGCAGGGCCAGGTTCATCAACACTTCCTCTTAGAATATATTCAATGATAAGACTTGGAGTGTCACCGGTTATAAATGCACTTTCAGTATTGTTTATAGGATTTGCTACTGTGCTTACCCTTTCAACAACAAGACTTCAAAAATATTTTTTGAAATAAATTAAACAATAAGAGCAGTAAAAGAGTCTAAAAGACGTAATTATACATTATTTTGGAGGGAAATTTTTTATGAAGAGATATTTGAAATTATTGTTTGTTTCACTAGCTTTATTTATACTTGGAGGTTGTTCTTTCTTTGGAAAAAAAGAGAGTGTAGATATTACAAGATACAATGATATCAGAGCAACGTTTGTAACATCTCAGGGAGATATAGAATTTTATCTTTATCCAGAAGCAGCTCCAATTACTGTGGCAAATTTTGTAAACCTTGCACTTAGAGGTTACTACGATAATACTGTTTTTCATAGAGCTATCGAAAACTTTATGATTCAAGGTGGGGATCCAACAGGAACAGGACAGGGAACTCCTGGATATTTAACAAATGATGAATTTGTTGACTGGCTTGATTTCTATCAGCCTGGAATGCTTGCAATGGCAAACATGGGGCCTAACACAAACGGATCACAATTTTTTATAACTATATATCCTGCAGATTCTCTTAACCAAAGATATACAATTTTTGGAGAATTTGTAACTCAAGGAGATTACGACAGAATTAAAAAGCTTGAAAAAGGTGATGTTATAAAAGAGATAAAAATAAATGGACATGCAGATCTTTTACTTTCTTTAAATAAAGACAGAGTTGATGAATGGAATAAGATACTTGATAAAGAATATCCAAATTTAAAAAAATATCCTGTAAAAGATTTATCTGAATTTGGAAATGAAGTTGAACAGTACAGAACTGAACTAGAAAAAATATATACACCAAAAGAAAAAGAAGTTGAAGAAGAAAAAGAATTTTTTATTCCAAGATTTATAAGAGCAACAGAGCAGAAAATAAAAGAGAGAAAAGCTGCTAAAATAGAAAAAGAACAATCAGAAAAAATAATAGATGAATTTACACTAGATTAAAAAAATAAGGAGACAGTATAAAATTATTTATGCTGTCTCCTTTCTTTATGGAATTTTTTATTTAATAGTCATACCGATTTTTACTTTTTCAATAGTTTCAGGTGCAAGATGCTCAAGAATTGCAAATCCAAGTTCTTGAGAATATCCAGAACCGCTGGCTGTAATAAGATTTTTGTCTTTTACTATAGGTTCATCTATAATATTGCAGAGATCTTTTACAAGTTCATGAGTTGAAAAGTGAAGAGTGATATTTCTTCCATCAATCATTCTTCTTCTTCCTAAAGAAGACGGAGCTCCACATATAGCTGCAACCATTTTTCCATTATCAAGATAATATTTTGTAAGTTCCATAGCTTCATCAGATTTGAAAAGATTTTCATATCCAGAATATCCTCCTGGCAGGAAAATTCCATCTCCATCTTTATAGCTTCCTAACATATCATCTGCTTTTACCATAACATTTTGTGCAGAATTAACTTCAAGAGTTTTGTTAAGAGAAAGAGTTACAACTTTTATTCCAGCCCTTCTCATAACATCAATAGGTGCAATTGCTTCTAAAACTTCAAATCCCTCAGCTAGTAAAACATAAACTTTTTTCATAATGTTACCTCCTAAAAATAATTAAAATTCAATAAAATTTACCCCGTTATTTAAATGCCCCTGAACCATATGTAATTACTTTATTATCTATTTTACTGAATAAAATTTTTAAAAATTATAATTATAGAAAAGATAATTTATTGGAAGATAAGCAGAAGCGAGAAATTCACTGCTTTCTTCAATATGGCTTACAATAAAATTTTCTTCTATTTCTGTCAGCTGATAACTCTGGAGAGAAATCATTAAATAGTTTTTAAAAATAGGACTTTTAAAAAGTTTTCCTGAAACTACGAAATTATCCAGAGAGAAAACAGCATCAATATTTAAAATAAGAAGAGCAGTATAATTTGCTATTTTTTTTAAGACAAGACACTCTTCAACTTCTCCTTTTTCTGCTCTTTCAACAAGATAATCAAATCCATGTTCTTCGTAATTTTTTGATATTTCTGGTGAGTCTTTATATTTTTCTGTAAGCTGTTTTATAATACTTGAGCTTGAAATCATTGTTTCAATGCAGCCTTTTCTTTTGCATGTGGGACAGAACACATCTGAATCAGGTTCGATTATAACGTGGTTAAGTCCAAGTTTTTTATTAAAATCCATGAAAGGTTTTACAAGCTGATTGTTTACAATTATGCTTCCTTCAATTAAGGTATTGTATTTCATAAAGAAAAAATTATTGATTGATGGTTCGCAGAAAGTCTGATATAAAGACAAAGCTCTTATAAAAGTATCTACAATAATAGGAAAATTAAAATATCCTTTAGCAAACTCAATAAGCTTTTCATAATTAAGCTCTTCTAAAAAACTATAATTATGATATTTATTATGAAATTCAGAAAGATTTATCATAATTCCCATCCCAAGAATTTCATCTTCTTTGATATTATTTTCTTTTATAAAAGTTTGAATTTCACTGAAAAGATTATGAAAAAAATCTTTTGCATTTTTTATCTGACAGCTGTTTTCTTTTGAAAAACTATGAAAAATTTTAAGATTAATATTTGTAAAAACAATTTTTGTAAAATCTGTTTTTAAATCAATACCAATAAATTTAAATTTATCATAATTTATAAGAAGATCAGTTCTTTTTCGATTGTTTTTAATTTTTTCTTTTTCATACAAAATATTTTCAGAGATAAGTTTTTTTGAAATTTTTGTAAGAGATGCAGGAGAAAGATTTAAGTTTTCTGCAAGCTCCAACTTTGTAGCCCCTTCATGAGTGTTGATATATCTAAGAAGATTGGCGATATTTTTGTTGTTGGTCGTGTGATTCATATTATCCCCCTTAAAAAAAATAAAAATGCTTGACAATGTCTTAAAAAAGCACTATAATTTTACTAGGTAAAATAAAAGTTTTAAAAAATAACTTATTTTTTAAAAAAGTATAAAATTATAAATACTAAATTTAAAGATTTTTTATTTTTGACTCTTGTTATATCTATATTATATAATAAAATTTTAATAAGTAACAGAATTTGCTGAAAAATATTTTTTTGAGATAAAAAACCTGACAATATAAAGTGTAAAGATATTTGAGAAATATTAAAAAGATGTGAAACAAGTAGGCTAATAAAAGTATTAACTTAATGCAGAGCCTTACATAAAAAACACTGCATAATCAAATTTTTTAATCTGGTTAAAAAATTTGACTGCATTAGGGTAATATTTTTTATTATAAAAAATATTTCAGAGGGGGAATAAAATGAAAAAGAAAGCATTATTATTAGGAGCAATACTTGCAGTAAGTTCATCAGCTTATGCAAAAGAAGTTCTTCCAGTTGTGGAAGAAGTACAAGAAACAATTGTTATAGCAGAGGTAACTCCTGAACCATTAATTAAATCTGTAACAGTAGGACAAAGTTTGGAAGTTGACAATACTTCAGGGCAAAAAAATATAGGTGAAGATGTTATTTTTATGAATACAGCAGAACTTTCTACTGAAAATTGGGATTATACAATAGGAGCAGGAAAAGTATTTTCATCTGATACTCACAGCAGAGAAGGTGGACTATATGATAGAGGAACTTCAAGAATGGAACTTCAAGCTATAAGAAATTTTGATAACTGGTTCTTAGGAATAAAAGTTCAAAGTAATGATGATTATGATAGATGGTATTTAAGAACAGGATATGATTATGGAATGTTCTCAGGTTGGATGGATGCTCAATACTATTCACAAGAAAAAAATAATGAAGACTATGGAAGAATAGAAATCATGCCTTTCAACGTAACATTCGGACCAATAAAAGTTGGTTACTATTTAGACTATATAGACTATACAGGTAAAGGACAAATTCAATTAAACGATAAAGGAGAAACAGTAACTAATGGTTATATTCTAAAAAAATCTGCTGACCATCAATTAAGAGCTTATGCTCCTTTATATAATGGAGAAAAATTAGATTTAAGTTTAGAGTATAGATTAGGATTACATAATTCTATGGATTATAGCAATTTAACAAAAAATGAAGGATATAGAGTATATAAAGATTTTAATTATAATGCAATGATAATAAATGCAAACTATGCTTTAAATGATTCATTTGATATATACGGATATTATAGATACGACATCAGCAAATTTGAAGCTAAAGATGGAGTAATCACAAATAAAGATGACGGAAAATATTATGGTGAATTTCAAATAGGATGGTCTTATACATTCTAGTTTGAAAAATGCTTTTTATAATTTCTCGAGGATTAAACCTCACTCAATATAATTTTGCGGTTAAAGTGTGCTAACTTTGACATAAATAAAATCTCAAGAAAAAACTTCAGAGGACTTCTCACCCTCTGAGGTTTTTTCATATATAAATAGATTTTCCGATTTATTAGTCTTGTATATAAAAAAGAGCTATACAGAATTTTCTGTATAGCTCTTAAAATTTTTTTATTTATATTTTATGCAAAGAACATTTCTGTTAAATCCATAGGATTTACATAAACACCGTCTTTGTAAACTCTCATGTTTCCAGAAGCAATTTCATCTATTAAAATAACTTCTCCATTATTGTCAATTCCGAATTCAAATTTAATATCATAAAGATCAAGTCCTTTTTTAGCTAATTCTTCTTTAACAACTTCAGATATTTTTTGAGTTCTTTCTTTCATAGAGTCATATTGTTCAGCAGTCATAACACCTAAAACAACTAATCCGTCTTTTGTTACTAATGGATCACCAAGTTCGTCATTTTTAAAAGTAGTTTCTACATAAGCTGGAAGATCAGCAGCTTCTTCAACATATTGAACATAACGACGGTAAAAACTTCCCACAGCTTTGAAACGGCAAATAACTTCAAGTCCTTTTCCGAATGGTTTTGCAGGTACAACTTCCATTGTTCCTTTTTCTAAATCAGCAGAAATGTAGTGAGTTTTTACTCCTTGTTTGTTAAGGATTTCAAAGAAGTATTCAGACATTTTTAAATTTGCTTTTCCTATACCTTCAATAGTTAATCCAACTGAATTTTCACCTGGATCAAATACTCCGTCTTTTCCAGTACAGTCATCTTTGAACTCTAATAAGAAGTTCCCGTTTTCTAGTTTGTACACATTCTTTGTTTTTCCTTGATAAACTTTCTCCATTTTTTTCCTCCATTATATAAAATAAAAAAATTATTGGCTGAAATACTAACAGTTTATATACAAAATCCGCACTAAATTTATAAGTCTATGATATATGATTGTTTTCAGTAACTCTATACGTGGTATTATATCATTTTTTGCTGAAAATTCAACTTTTTTCTTATAATCTACATAAAAAAATGAAAAGGTGTTCGTTTTATGATATATATGAAATAAAAAATTATTTTATATTAAATTCTTTTTTAAATTCATCTATATTTTCAAAAGTATCATAAGGGTTGTAGAAAAAAGTTTCATCACTATTTTCAAAATAAGAATAACTGCTGTATAAATATCCTAAAACTTTTCTATATAATTTTATATCAGCATTATGCTCTTCTAAAAGAGAAGAGACCATATCATTTTTATCACTTACTTCAATATATCCTTCTTCCATCATAAGTCTGTCTAACTCTTGAGTCAAATTATCTGTATTCATTTTTATGTTTCTCCTGAAATATTATTTGATAATAGTTTTTGGATTTATATTTTTTACATCGCTGCATCCTGTTAAAATCATACTTTGATATAATTGATTTTTTAAAGTTTCAAGAGTAACTTTTACTCCTTCTTGTCTTCCGCCGATAGATCCCCATATAAGAGGTCTTCCGATTAAAACTCCCTTTGCTCCCAGTGCAAGATATTTAAGAATATCTACACCTTCTCTTATAGAACCGTCAGCTAAAATATTTATTTTATCTCCTACAGCTTTTACAATATCTTCAAGAACTTCACAAGGTGCTAAAGTTTCATTTAAAACTCTTCCACCATGATTTGAAACAATAATTGTATGAACTCCAGCTTCGGCACAAAGAACAGCTTCATCAACAGATAAAATTCCCTTTACAATAAAAGGAAGTTTAGTTGAATTTACTAAAACTTTTAAATCTTCAACTGATTTTGGGCCGACAGGCTGACCAAAAAGTTTCATTGTGACAAGTCCTGCCCCGTCACTGTCAATTCCAACTGCAACAGCTCCAGCTTCTTCAGCAATTTTAATTCTTTTTATAATTTCATTGTTTTCTCTTGGTTTTATAATTGCAATTCCTTTTCCGCCTGCTTTTTTTATTGCATTTATTCCATGTTCAAAACATTTTGGATCTCCTGTGTCGCCAATCATCGCAATAGTTCCTGCATCTATTGAACCAAGAACAACATCATCAGAATATTCTTCATCATTTACATATCCTCCCATGTTAAAAACAGTACCTGTAATTGGTGCTGAAATTGCAGGGAAAGAAAGTTTTTCTCCAAAAAGAGAAGTTTCAAGAGAAGGATTAACAGCGTTATGAATAGTTCTCATAACAACTTTTATTTCTTTTAATTTATCATGTGCTCTTTTAAAAGAATTTCCAGTACCTGTTCCACCCATTCCCGGAACTTTTCCTGCACACCATACTCCGTCACATTCTCTGCAAAGATTACAGAAACCTTTCATTCTTTCACGGGCATTTTCTTTTATTTCTTTAATATCCATACCAATTCCTCCATTAATAAAATAATTTATTTTTCAGGTGTATCGATTATCAGTGTAACAGGGCCGTCATTTATAAGAGATACTTTCATGTCAGCTCCAAAAACTCCGTGCTCAACTTTATTAAGCCCGAAACTTTTAAATGTTTCAATAAATTTTTCATATAAAGGAATAGCTGTTTCAGGTCTTGCAGCTTCGATAAAACTTGGTCTTTTTCCTTTAAGACAATTTCCATAAAGTGTAAACTGAGATACAATTAAAATGTCTCCTTTTATATCATCAAGACCTAAATTCATTTTTCCCTCTGCATCTTCAAAAACTCTAAGCCCTTTAATTTTATTTGTAAGCCATTCAACATCTTTTTCTGTATCTGAATGAGTAACTCCAAGAAGAACAAGAAAACCTTTATCAATTTTTCCAACTGAATTTCCATCAATTTTAACTTCTGCTGAACTTACTCTTTGTACTACTGCTCTCATCAAATTCCTCCCAATTAAAAAATATTACAATTAATTATATCATAAATATTTTTATATCACAATTAAAGCAAAAGTTAAAAAAATAAAATTAAAGTGTACAGAAAACTTGGAAAAATACAGCTAAAGTGATATAATCATAGAAAGAATTTTAACTATAAATTATAAAGAGGTAAGATAATGGCAGAAGAAAGAAGACTCACAGATTTTGCAAGAGTTATTAACTCTGACAGATACCAATATACAGAGAGCGATATTTTTATAATGGAACATTCTGAAGAGAGAGAAGCTGTATTTGATATGTATTTCAGAAGTACAGAAGACAATGGTTTTGCGGTCGTATCAGGGATAAGAGAAGTAGTAAAACTTGTGGAAATATTAAACAGCACAAGTGAGGAAGAGAAAAGAGAATATTTTTCCAAAATAATAAGCGAACAGCATCTTGTAGATTATCTTGTAAAAATGAAATTTACAGGAGATATTTATGCAATGAGAGAGGGAGAGCTTGCTTATGCAAATGAACCTGTGATAACTGTAAAAGCACCTCTTGTTCAAGCAAAAATTTTAGAAACACCTCTGCTTAATATAATGAATCTGCAGATGGCAATAGCGACAAAGGCTTCAAGAGTTACAAGAGCAGCAGCTCCTATTGGTGTTTCTGCATTTGGAAGCAGAAGAGCTCATGGTTTTGATTCAGCTGTAAGCGGAACAAAAGCAGCTGTAATTGGAGGATGTACATCTCATTCAAATCTTGTGGCAGAATATAAATACGGAGTGCCTAGTGTTGGAACAATGGCACACTCATATATTCAAACTTTTGGTGTGGGAAGAGAAGCTGAAAAAAGAGCTTTTGATTCTTTTATAAAATATAGAAGAGAGAGAAAAGCAAATTCACTTATTCTTCTTATAGATACTTACAACACACTTAAAATAGGAATAAAAAATGCAATAAAATCTTTTAAAGATAATGGAATTGATGACAGTTATGAAGGAATTTATGGAGTGAGAATAGATTCTGGAGATTTGGCTTATCTTTCAAAAAAATGCAGAGAAGAACTTGATAATGCAGGATTTACAAAAGCAAAAATTTTCCTTACAAATTCTCTTAATGAAGATTTAATAAAATCTTTAAAACAGCAGAATGCTTGTGTTGATATTTTTGGAGTTGGAGATGCCATAGCAGTAAGTAAATCTTATCCATGCTTTGGAGGAGTTTATAAAATTGTAGAGATTGATAAAGAACCTGTAATAAAACTTTCTGAAGATGCAATAAAAATTTCTAATCCAGGATTTAAAGAAGTATATAGAATATATGATCAAAAAGGACTTGCTTATGTTGATATAATTACTCTTGCAAGAGAAGATGGAGACAAAGAAAAATTTCTTGTGGGAGAAACATTTATGACAAGAGCAGAGCTTGATGAATATAAATGCAGTACACTTCGTGAAGGAGAATATACCTGCAAAAAACTTACAAGAACTTATGTTAAAAATGGAAAAACGACAGAGGAATATGATAAACTTGCAGACGTTTTAGCATCTCAAAAATATTATCTTGAAAGTCTTGAAAAACTTTCTGAAGAAAGAAAAAGACTTGAATTTCCACACAGATACAAAGTTAACTTGTCAAACGATCTACGTGAATTAAAATATTCATTGATTAATAAAATATCAGAAGAATTAAACGAAGAAGAAAAATAACTCAGGGGGAAAAATGGAATTACTAAAAAGTTTAATAGTATCACAAGGAGATGTAAAAAATTCAGCTTTACTAAAGGTGGACAGTTTTTTAAATCATCAGATAGATCCTGTTTTAATGTATGAAATAGGTCAAGAGCTTAAAAGAAGATTTGCAGGAGAAAAAATAACAAAAGTTCTTACAATAGAGGCTTCTGGAATAGCAATAGGAATAATGGCAGCTTATGCTTTTAATGTGCCTTTAGTTTTTGCTAAAAAGAAAAAACCGTCAACAATGGACGAAAGCTACAATGTAACAGTTCATTCTTTTACAAAAGATACAGATTATAATATTACAGTTTCAAAAGAATTTTTAAATGAAAGAGACAGAGTTCTTATAGTTGATGACTTCTTAGCTATGGGAAATGCTGTTATAGGGCTTAAAGAAATAGTTGAGACTGCTGGTGCAGAAGTTGTCGGAGTGGGAATTGTTATTGAAAAAGGTTTCCAAAAAGGCGGAGATATGTTAAGAGAGCAGGGAATAAAACTGGAATCTCTTGCAATAATAGAAAGCCTTGAAGGAAATAAAATTACATTTAGAGATTAATAAATAGAAAATAAGAAAAGACGGAGAAAAATTAAAAATTCCCCGTCTTTTTCTATTTTTAAATTATTTTTTATCCATATATAAAAAGTAAAGAACTAAAGGAAGAAAAACTCCTCCTGATAAAAAGTTTCCTATAGTAACAGGAATAAAATGATTTATAAAAATTTCTCCCATTGAAAAAGTTTCTGGTGAAAGAAGTTTTCCCATAAAAATTATATACATATTTGCAACGACGTGCTGATATCCGCAAAGAACAAAAAGCATAACAGGAAACCAACAGGCAAAAAGTTTTCCAACAGCATCAACTGCTGACATTGCCATAATAACTCCCATAGCAACTAAAATATTACATAAAAATCCGCTGAATATTCCTTGTGAAAAAGAAAGCACAGCTTTTGAAGAAGTGGAACTTATGACAGCTTTTTGCATAACAGGAGAAGAAAAAACTCCCCCATAAAAAGAAACATAAGCAGTAAATATACTTCCAAGAAAATTTCCAATCCATACAAGAAAAAGATTTCTTATAAGATTTTTAAAACTTAAATCTTTTGTAAGAAATGAAAGAGTAAGCAGAGAATTTCCAGTAAAAAGAGAAGTTCCAGTAAAAACACAAAGCATAAGCCCCACAGGGAAAACAGAAGCTCCTACAAGTTTTGCAAAACCTGTATCAAAAGTTTGTGAAAGAGTTTGTGTTGCTGTTAAATTTCCAATTCCCGCAAGAGAAATGAACATTCCAGCAGCAAATCCCGAAACCAGAATTTTTAAAATACTTTTTTCATTTCCTCTTGTAATTCCCATATTGATTACAGCTGAAGAAGTTTCTGACGGATTTAAAAAAGTTTTAGACATAAAGACCTCCTAATAATAAGTTTCCTCATTTTTGAATAAATAAAAATCTGTATGAACAAATTAAAAATTTAATAAATGAAATTTTAAATAAAAAAGCCGAACGACTAGGCTTTTTTTGCCCAGACGGTCGGCATTATAATGTTATACTTCATGTGGTTATTTCCACTTCCGTCAGTTATATAACAATTAGATGATAACATGAAATTTTAGGTTTGTCAAAAACTATCTTATTTCTGGTTAAAAGAATAAATATATAGTATAATAAGGCGAAGGAGAGTGATAAACTTGAAAAAATATTTAGAAAGCAGACAATATGAAACAGTAAAATTTGTTTTTTTAAAAGCGGTACACGATCTTTTTGAGGGCTGTATAGCAGAAATTCAAAATTCTTTGAATAACGGTTCATATGCTGAAATTTATCATTTAGAAGAAAGAAAAATAAAAATTCTTTCTGATGAAGAGATAGACAGCCTGAGAGAAAAAATGAAAGAAATAATAAAAGAGGATATTTCGATAAAACTTGTAACAGATGATGTTGATGAATTGAAGAGAAAAGCAGCAACAATGAAAAGACAGGATATAAAACATATTCTTGAAAACTGTGGCTGGGCAAGATTAAAAGAATATTCAATAGGGGATTATGTAGATTATTTTTATCTTAATCCAGAAAGTTCTACAGGAAAAATTTTGGACTTTGAAATTTATAAATATAACAGAGGAATAATTTTTAAAACTCCGCTTGAAGTTTTAGATTGGAAAATTGCTCCATATAAAAATACTCCAAAAATTGCAAAAGCATTCCATGAAAGAGACAGATGGGAAAAAGTTATGGGTATAAATTATGTAGGAAGCATAAATGAAAAAGTTTTTGAAAATAAAATTATTGAACAGATAATGCTTAATGAGACTTTCCATGATAGAAAAATTGCAGATATGGCATCAGAAATTCTTGCAAATAAAAAAATAAGAATTGTAACAATAGCAGGACCGTCTTCTTCAGGGAAGACAACTCTTTCAAAAAAAATGGAGCTTCAACTTAAAACAGGTGGAGTAGAAACACTTGCAATTTCTCTCGACAATTATTATATAGGCAGAGCAAATGTTCCTTTAGATGAAAATGGAGAAAAAGATTTTGAAACAATAGAGGCACTTGATTTGGAGCTTCTTAATAAAAATCTTGAAGAGCTTATTAGAGGAGAAGAAACAGAACTTCCTCTTTATGATTTCTTTACAGGGGAAAGAAAAAGTGAAGTGCAGAAAGCAAAACTTTCAAAAGAGGGCATAATAATAATTGAAGGAATTCATGGATTAAATGACAGACTTACAAGCCATATTCCGAGAGAAAATAAATATAAAATATATATAAGCTGTCTTACTCAGACTAATATGGATATGCACAACAGAATTCATACTACTGATGTGAGAAAAATAAGAAGAATTGTAAGAGATAGTCTTTCAAGAGAAACAACAGGTGAAGAAACTCTTATGATGTGGAATTCAATAAGACGTGGGGAAGAAAAATGGATATTCCCATTCCAAGAAGAAGCAGATGCAATATTCAATTCAAGCTTTACATATGAGCTTGGAGTTTTAAAGCCGTTTGCTTTAAAAGAACTTATAAAAGTAAAAGTGACATCAGAACAATATGATGAAGCTAAAAAACTTGCAAATCTTTTGAGTTGCTTTGTTGATATAGACCCGTCATTTATTCCTGTAGATTCAATAATGAAAGAATTTATAGGGGGAAGTGTGTTCTACAACTATTAAATGTATGTTACTTTTCTTTTTGCAGACAAAGAAAAGTAACCAAAAGAAAACTGCTCTGCTGTGAAAAAATTCGTTGATGCAGGAGATGAACGACTGATAAGAAGTTCAACGACTAGCAGAACCGACGAACTGAAAAATTTTATTTATTAAATTTTTTAGTTTGTTCTATATAAAACTGCATTAATTACGAATTATTTTTCAATGCAGGGAGAATAAATAAAAAGGAATTTTATTTTTAAGGAGATACAATTTTGAAGAGATTAAAAAAAATTTGTTTATTTGTAGTGGCAGAATGTTTTAAGGCTCTTTTCAGACTTTTAATGTTTGCTCTTGTAGTTTATACTGTGGGGAAAATTATTTCCATAGAAACAAAAAAGAAACCTGTTGATGCAGGAACTTATATAGAGCTTATGCTTTCTGATGAGATAGCTGAAAGCAGAGTTATTACTCCTTTTGATCTAAAAAAAGAAATAAATTTTTATGGGATTTTAAAAAATCTTGAAAAAGCTGAAAATGATCCAAGAGTTGAGGGGCTTATATTAAAACTTGACAGTGTAGGTCTTTCAAGAGGACAGGCTGAAGAATTTACGACAAAAATAAAAGAATTTAAAAAGAGCGGGAAAAAAATATATGCTTATGCACCATCTTTTACAAATCAAAATTATATGATAGCCTCTGTTGCAGATAAAATTATAATGCCGAAAACAATGGGAGCTATGTCTGAAATAAAAGGATATTTTATGGAAGTTCCATATTATAAAACTTTAGGAGATAAAATCGGTGTGAAGATGAATGTAATTCATATAGGGGATTACAAAAGTGCCGGAGAATCTTACGATAGAACTGAAATGAGCAGAGAGCATAGAGAAAATACAGAAAGAATTTTAAATGCTGTCTATGAAAATTTTGTTGAAACTATTTCAGAAAACAGAAAGACAGATAAAAATATTTTAAATGAAAAAATTCTTGATGGAAGGTTTGTTCTTGCTGATCCTGAAACAATGCTTAGAAATAATCTTATAGATGAAATGGATTATTATGAAAGTTTTTTAATAAAAAACGGAATAACAAATAAGATAAGTCTGGAAGAATATATTTCAAAACTTGCTGTTGATTCTAAGCTCAAAAAAGATAAATCTGAAAAAGAAAAAGATAAAATAGCAGTTATTTATGCAGAAGGAACAATAAATTATTTTGAAGACAGCAAAAAAATAAATGAAATAATAACTCCTGAAAAGATTCAAAAAGAGCTTGCTATAGCTGAAAAAAACGATGACATAAAAGGAGTTGTAATAAGAGTAAATTCTCCAGGAGGATCTGCCCTTGCTTCTGATATAATTTATAACAGTATAAAGAATATGACAAAGCCTGTTTATATTTCTATGGGTGGAGTTGCTGCTTCTGGAGGATACTATATTTCCGCTGCAGGAGATAAAATTTATGCTGACAAAGAAACTCTTACAGGTTCAATTGGAGTTATAACAATGATTCCAAATATTTCAGAGCTTTTGAAAAAAGCAGAAATAAATTATTCTGTAATTTCAAAAGGAAAATATTCTGATATGGGAAGCATTGTAAAAAATTTAACAGAAGATGAAAAAGATAAAATAAGAGCTTCAAGTCTGAAAGTTTATGAAGAATTTGTAGACAGAGTTGCAGAGGGAAGAAACATGACAAGGGAAGAAGTTTTAAAATCTGCAGAAGGAAGAGTATGGCTTGGAGAGGAAGCAAAAGAAATTGGTCTTGTTGATGAAATCGGTGGAATAGAAAAAGCTGTTTCAGATCTTGCAATTTCTCTTGGGCTTGAAGATTACAAAGTAGTTGAAAGTTTAAAAGAGGAAAAAATAGAATCTGTCATTAAAAATTATCTGCCGAAATATCTTATGGCTCAAATTGTAGGCAACAATAGAATAACAGAGGCGATTAAAAAAACAGATATGATAAGTGAAGAACTTTTATTAAAACCTGTACTTTATGCACCCAATACAGATATAAAATAAAAGAATAGGTTGAAAAAAGTTGAAATATTATGTTATAATCAGTCTTGTAAAGCAAATAAAACAATTAGGAGGAACACAAATTGGTTAGAAAATTAAAAGGACCTAAAGGAAACGGAAACAGTCAAATGGATATATTAAGACAGGCTCAAGCTATGCAGCAAGAAATGCTTAAAATTCAAGAAGAATTAAAAGGTAAAGAAGTTGAAGCATCTGTTGGCGGAGGAGCTGTTGTTGTAAAAGCTAACGGGCAAAAAGAAATCCTAAGCATAAATATTTCTGAAGAAATAATAAAAGAAGCTGCTGAAGATAAAGAAATGCTTGAAGATTTAGTTCTTTCTGCTGTAAAAGAAGTTATGAGACAAGCTGAAGAATTATCAGAAAAAGAAATGGGAAGAGTAACAGGAGGAATGAATATTCCTGGATTATTCTAGTCATATTCAAAATAGAAATAAATAATAGAACTGCTGTAAAAAATATACGGCAGTTTTTTTAATTTGCTTTCTTATTCTAAAAATATTATAATTTAAAATAAGAAAAAGAAACTGGGAGAAAAGTATATGACAGAAAAAGAAATAGAGGAGCAGATGGCAAGGGCTGTTAAAAAAGTTCCTTTTGAAATAAAAAAAATAAAATTAATTTTATTTTTGGTAAAAAAATATAAAAAGTTTATAAAAATTTTTAAGATTTAGAGTGGAGGATTAATGGACGAAAAATTAAAGAAAACTGTTGAGAAAATAATTGAAGAATTTAAAAAAAGAGGATACGATATAGGGGAAGATGTGACAGATCTTGTAGAAGAAAGAAGTGATGTTGCAAAAGCTCTTTCTGAAACTAAATTTAAAAATATAGAATTTTTTAATGTTGATGAAGAAAATTCTGTAGGATTTACTTTAGAAGATATGCAGGTTAATTTTTTCCTTGAGTATGGAGAAGATGAAGAGGGAAAATGGTATGAAGCCAGTGCAGAAATTATAAATTTCTAATTTTTAAAATAAAAAAGCAGGTGCTTTAAGCAGTGCCAATGCTTAAGAACACCCACATAAAACTATGTATTAATACACGTTTTTAGATAACAAAAAGAATATTGCTATCATACTTAGGAAAAAGACTATCCTTTTCAACTTACACCTCCTTTCCTATGAGGCTTTGGTTTTCAAGGAGGACAAATAAATTATATCATTGAAAATGGAAAAAATCTATGATATAATTATGTTAGGAAAAAGATTATAAAGGACAAAAAAGACGAGGAAGTGCCAATTAACACCTTGTCTTTTTTATTTTTTGCAAAAATTTAAGATAAAATTTTATTTATTAAATTTTTAATTTGTTCATTAATCTTGTATGTACAAAGAAAATAAACAGATGATATAATTAAATTATAAAAATAAAAGCAGAAGGTGAGTTATGAAGTTTATATATATTGATTACGGAAAAAATTTTATAAATGAAATAAAAAAGAGAAAACCAGATGAAAAAACAATAATTGTTTTCAGTGATTATTTTTTAAAAAACTCATATATGAAAAACAGAGAAAAAAATATTTTGGTGTCAGAACCTGAATATTTTACTCTTGAGGAATTTCAGAAAAAAATATTTATAACAGAAAAAATGATACTTACAGAAGCAAAAAGACCTCTTACTCTTTTTAGAGTGCTTACAAAAGATTTAAAAGAAAAACTTAAAATGGAAAATTATTATGACATAATTGATTTTGCTGATTTGTTTTTCAAATATTATAAAGAACTTTATTCAGCTATGGAAGAAAAACCAGAGGGGCTTGAAGCTTGGCAGAAAGGATATATTGAAAGATTTGAGATTTTAAAAGAAGTATATGATAAATATCTTTTGGAAAATGATTTTATTCCAAGTGACTGGATAGAAAATATTGAAAATTATAAAGAAGATTATATAAAAAATTATAAAAAAATAATTTTTGCAGATATACCTTATTTCACTCCTCTTATGAGAGAGGTTTTAAAAAAAATTGAAACTGTCTGTGAAATTGAAATAATTCTGCAGATTCCAAAAGAAGATTATAATGAAAAACTTTTTAAAATTGAAAAAGTGTCTCTTGTAAAAAAGAAAGAGGATATAAATATAAAAATATATGAACATAGTGATGAAATATCAGAAATTTTTAATATGATTTATTTAGGAAAAAGTAAAAATCATAAAAGAAAAGATATTTTTTCTCCTGTTCCAGAAAAAAATAATTACCATAAAATATTTCCAAGATATTTTGTATCACAGAAATTAAAAACTTTAGATGATACAAAGCTTTATAAATTTATGAAAATTCAAAATGAACTTCTTCTTTCTTTAGAGCCTAAAAAAAGATATGGCATTTCTTCTGAAGAATTAAAAAAAGCTCTTTCAAATGAAATTTTCAGAAAAATTTATAATATAGACAGTGAAGCAATTAAAAAGTTTAAAAAAATATTTGATGATGAATATAGATATATTGATGAAAAAATATTTGAAAATATAGGTTATCTTTTTAAAACTGATGAAAAAACAGAAGAAGAAGTTTTGGAAGATGTAAAAGAAATTTTAGATGCTTTTAAAAAGATTTATTCTGATTTAAAAGAGATAAGCAGCTATACAACAGTTTCGGAGTTTGTAGAAAATATAAAGAGAATAGGTTTTGAAAAATTTAGAGAAGAAAATTATCTGGATATTGTAGAAAAATTTTATCAGGCTGTTGACAATATTAAAAGCAGTGAAAGACTCTGCGGGAGAAATGGTTTTAAATCTCTTTTTGAAACAGGAACAGGTGCAAATCTTTATACACTTTTTATAAAGTATATGGAGAGTGTAGAGATAAAAGAGATTGAAAGAGATGAAAAAGATAAAATTTTGGGAGTAGTAAAAAATATAAGTGAAGCCCGTCTTAATAATTTTGATATGAAAAACAGCGAAACTTATTTCATTGATATTGACAGCAGTTCAATTCCTGGAAATCTGAAAGATAATCTTAATTTTACAGAAATTCAGAGAGAAAAAAACAATTTTATGACTTTTGAAGATAAAAGAAATATAATAAAATACAGATTTATACAGGGAATTTTTAACAGCAGAAACTGTGTGATTTTTACCAGAAAAGATGCAAATGGAGAAAAAGAAAGTTCATCTTTTTTAGATGAAATTATGATGAAATATAATCTTTCCCCAGAAAAAGTAAATCCTCTTTCAAAAGATGATATTTTTGAAATTTTAAGAAAAAATCTTTTAAAAGAGGGAAATGAAATTCTAGAAAAATTATCTGAAGATTATTTCATTCTTGAAAAATCATCAAGTGATTTTAAAGACAATAAAATGGTTTTAGGAACTTATGATTTGATTGATTTGGAAAAATGCCAATATAGATATTTTTTAAAAAGCAGGGCAGAAATTTTTGGAGAAAGCGATAACACCTATGGTACTTCTCTTAGATTTCTAGGAATTGTCGTTCATAAAATTTTTGAAAAAATAACAGACAAGATATATATGAATATAAAAAAATATAATAATTTTTATGTTGATGAAAAATATGTAAATGAAACTGCAGAGGGAATTCTTCTGGAAAATAAAATGAAAATTCCTGTGTATCTGGACTTATTTTTTCAAGAGATAATGTTTCCAAAAATAAAAGAAAATATTTTTAAATTTTACAGGGAGATTGAAAGGGAACTTGCAGGGAAAAAAATAAAAATATTCTGGAGTGAAAAAGGAAAAACAGAAAATGTTTCTTTTTTAAGTGATAAGATGGATATTTTTATAACAGGCCGTGCAGACCTTGTAATTGAAACAGAGGACGGAGAAAAATATATTGTGGATTACAAAACAGGAGGCAGAAAAAGTGAACAGCTGGATATTTATTCAATAATAATGTACGGCGACGAAAATGCTGCCAAAAAAATTATTTATAATGCTGTTCAGGGAGAATATGAAAAACTTACAAAAACAGATATAACCAAAGAAAAACTAATGGAAGAATTTGAAAATTTTATAGACAGCAGTGAATACAGACGGGCAGAAAAAAAATCAGCCTGCACTTTGTGTGAGTATGGAAATATATGCAGAAGAGAGGGAATTTAATGGAAAGAAAAGTTTTAAAAGCCAGTGCCGGGACAGGAAAAACATACAGATTATCATTAGAATATGCTGTCTCTCTTTTTAATGGAGAAAAAATAAAAGATATTGTTATTATGACTTTTACTAAAAAAGCTGCAGGAGAGATAAAAGAGGATATTATAAAATTTATAAAAAAACTTGCTCTTGCACCAAGAAATGAAAAAGAGGAAAAGGATAGAGCGGGAGCTGTTTCTTCAATAATAAAAATATATCCTGACAGATTTTCTTCAGAACAGGAAATTTTTGAAAAAGCAGAGAGAACTTACAAAGAGATTATTTTAAACAAAGATAGTTTAAAAATTTTTACAATAGATGGGCTTAAAAATCTTATTTTTAAAACAGCTATTGCCCCAATGCTCAATATAAATTCTTATGAAATGCTTGATGACAGCGAAAATACAGAATATCTGAAAAGATGTTTTGAAAGAATTTTTAAAAATAAAAAAGATTTTGATATTTTGAAAAACTTTCTGGAAGATAATCTTGAAAGAGACGTGGAAAATTATGTAAAAGTTATTGGAAATATTATTGAAGAAAGATGGAAAAGCCTTTTAATTTCTAAAAAAGAGAGAGGATTTTACAATTTAAAGGGAAGTTTAAATCACATTGACAGATATATAAAAGTTCTTGAGAAAATTTTTGAGAAAAAAAGAAAAGGTGAAGAAACTATAAAAGATTTTATAAAAAAAGATTTTCATTCTTATCTGGATAAAACAACTCAGGAAGAGAAAGAAAGATATATTATGGATAATTGGAACAGCTTTTTTGATGGAGAACTAAAAAACGGGCTAAAAACAAAATCCACCAAAAAAATTGATGTTGAAGAAGAAAATGAAGAGCTTGCAGAAATTTATGAAGATTTTTTACAGGAACTTTCGAAAAGAATTTATAACGATACCCTTATAAGCTATGAAAAAGAAGTTTTATCTTTCTTAGAAAAAGTTTATTCTATTTACGATGAAATAAAATTCAGAGAAAAAAAATTTACCCACACAGATATTACAAATTACACTCTTGAATATATAAATGATAAAAGATTAAATCTTATTACTGAAAACGGAAAAATAACAGATTATATGAAAGATATTTTGGAAAGCAATATCACAACGGTTTTTATTGATGAGTTTCAAGATACAAGTGTAGTTCAGTGGAAAATTTTTAAGAGCATGGTTGAAAGTGCAGAAAAAGTTATTTGTGTTGGAGATGAAAAACAGAGTATTTATGAATGGCGTGGAGGAGAAAAAGGTTTATTTGAAAATCTTTCTAAAATAATCGGCAGTGAAGAGGAAACAATGGGAGTTTCTTACAGAAGCAAAAAAGAGATTGTGAATTTTACAAATGAATTTTTTAAAAATTATTCTGAGTTTGCAAAAGGAGAGGGAATAAATTGGAATTTTGACCCCGTTGAAAGTGCAGATAAAGATGATAAAGGTTATATTGAAATTCATAAAGTTGAAAAAGATGTAGAAAACTACTGCGAAAAAATTGCAGATATATTGGAAGAAAAATTTAAAGGAGATTACAGGGATATCTGTATCATTGCAAGAAACAACGATACTTTAACAGAAATCGGCGGATATCTTGCAGAAAGACATATTCCTTATTTTCTGGAAACAAATCTTTCTGTTTTTTTTCACAGAACAACAGAGCCTGTAATAAAATTTATGAAGTATCTTGTATCTGACAATAAATTTTATCTTGCAGAATTTTTAAGAGATAATCTTATTTTAATTTCAGACAGAAGTTTAAAAGAGTTTCTTTCTTTTAAAGGGAAAATGGAAGAATTTAGTTTTTCAGATGAAAAGTTAAATAAAGTTTTAGAAAAAATATTATATTTTAAAGAAAAATATAATAAAAACAGATATGAAAATATAGATATTTTAACAGAAATTATAAAAGAGTTTGGAATTTCTGCAGTATATAAAAATGAAAGCGACATGCAGAATATTTATGATTTTATAAATGTTTCAAAAAGATTTTTAAATGTTGATGAATTTTTAAATGAAATAAGAGAGAACAGCGATTCATCAGAATATAAGCAGAGTTCTCTGGAAGCTAAAAACGGTGTGTCTCTTATGACAATTCACAAATCAAAGGGGCTTGGCTACGAAACAGTTTTTTATGTTCATCAGAAAAAATCTCATCAGACAAAACATAAGATGGAGTTTAATATTTCAATGTCAGAAAATTATGATACTGTGGAAGATTATTTTATAATGAACAGTAAATTTGAAAAAATATTGAAACATTTAGACGGGAAGTTTGATTATGAACAGCATAAAAAAATGAAGAGAGATGAAGAGGAGATAAATAATCTTTACGTTGCTTTCACCAGAAGCAAAAATAATTTTTTTATGATAATAAATGAAAAAACTCCTAAGACACCATCTAAAAATCCGCCGATTTTCAAAAGAATTATAGATGAAAAATTTCTTTTGGAAAATTCTATAGGATACAGCAGAGGGTATCTTGAAATTTCAGAAAAAGAGGAAAGCGATAAGATTTTAACAGAAACAGAAAATGAAAAGTTTTTGGATTTTGAAATTGATTTTTCAAAATATGATTACAACGAAGAAAAACTTAATGAAAACAGATTAAAACTTGTTGAAGAAGAATTTAAATACAGCACAGAGAGACAAGAAAAAAGAGAAACAGGAAATATTGTCCACTATTTTCTTGAAAATCTTATTTATAATGAGGATGAAGAGAGAGAAAGAGCCAAAAAAAATGTTGTTATAAAATACGGGGCATCTTTTGGCAGAGATAATGTTTTAAATATTCTTGAAAGCACAGGAGTAAAAAATTTTCTTGTGGAAAACAGCGAGATATTTTCTAAGGATTGGGATTTTATTTATCCAGAATATTCTATTTATTCTGAAACAGAAAATAAACTTTACCGTCTTGACAGAGTGATGATAAAAAAATCTTCAGAAAATAAAAAAGGAAAAGTTCTGGTTGTAGACTATAAAACAGGGTGCTTTGAGGAGAGCCAGCTTGAAAATTATCTTTCTCTTATCAAACAGGAACTTAAAAGAATAAATGAATTTGAAAATTATGAAATAGAAGGAAAATATTTACAAATTGAAATATGATACTTTCTTTGTGCAAACAAAGAAAGTATCCAAAGAAAATTGCCCTGCTGGTGAAAAATAGTTTTATTAATTTTGTTCTCAAAACTAAAATTTACAAACTTGGACTATGTCCTCAAACATGTAAATTTTTACGTTTTGTTCACTGCATTAATGACAAACTATTTTTCAATGCAGGGTATGTAAATTTAGATAATTTTATAAAATTTTTTGTAAATTATCGCATAACGTATATGAAACTTATAATAAAAAATTAGGTTATAAATTTAAAAATTAGAATATCAACTCATTTAGCGGTAACTTAGGAACATATTGATGCCTTTTTTCTTCATCTCTATAATATTTTGTTTCTCCATTTACAGCATCAACAACTGTAGAAATTTCATTAGGCTCTCCAAGAGCAATAAGGATTTCGCAGTCATAATTTTGAGGAATATTTAATATATCGTGAACGTTTGTCTTATCAAAGGCTCCGATTATGCAGCCACCATATCCCATTTCAGTGGCAGTGAGAAGAATACTTTGAGAAGCTATTCCCATATCAAAATATAAAAGGCATTTATTTGTTGGAACATCATTTGGAAGACAAAGTGCTATATAAGCGTGAGGTGATTCTTCTTTGTTTGGATTCCATGAAATGCTTGAAGCCCACCTTACAAGAGGAAAAATTTTATCACACAGTTCGTGAGAATCAACAAGAGCAAATCTTACAGCCTGACTATTTCTTGAACTTGCAGAAACTCTGGCATTTTCAACCATTTTTAAAAGGTCATTTTTACTTAAAACTTTATCAGTAAAAGTTCTGTAAGATCTGTTTTTCAGAAAAATATTTGAATTCATTTAATAAACCTCCTTGTAAATTTCTTCTTCTTAAATTTTACCATTTTTATACATAAAAGGTAAGAAGAAAATAATTGTTTTTTTTTATAAAAATATGATAAAATTTATATTTATCAAATAGTTTAGGAGAATTGAAATGGATAAAAAAGGATTTTTAAAAATTTTTAAAGAAAGCGACGAATATATTGTAAGCAGTCTTTGGAATGATATAGAACTTTGTGAGGAGATAGAAGTTCCTGTTTTTACAAAAGAATTTTATCCTCCTGTGATTTGGAATTATTTAGAAAAAAATAATATAAACGGGTTGAAATTTATATGCAGAGGATTAAATTCTGAGTCAGAGAAAAAAATGATAATGATTGCTCCCAAGGATTATGATGTATCTTTTATGGAATTTCCTCTGATATATTTTAAAATAAATGGGGAAAATAAATTTCGTGAACTTCTGCACAAAGATTTTTTAGGAACGATTATGAGTCTTGGAATAAAAAGAGAAATTATGGGAGATTTAATTGTAAAAAATAATATATGTTTTGGTGTAATTGCAGATGAAAAATATGATATAATAAGTAAAGAGATAAATAAAATAGGAAATGTTCCTGTAAAAATTAAGCAAATTTTACAGGAGGAAGTTCCTGAAAGTGAATTTAAAACAGAAATTTTTCTTTTGAGTTCTTTAAGGCTTGATAGTTTTGTTTCATCAGCAACAGGACTTTCAAGACAAAAAAGTGTCGAAGAAATAGAAAAAGGAAATGTTCTTTTAAATTATAATTTGGAAAAAGATAAAAGTGCGGAGATAAAGGAGGGAGATATTCTCACTGTAAAAAAATATGGGAAATTTAAATTTCTAAATATAAAAGGGGAAAGCAGGAAAAATAAAATAAGGATAGATGTAAAAAAATTCATATAGAAAGACAAAGGAGGAACAGCAATGAAAAAAATATTACAAGGTATAATTATCTTTCTTATGGTTTTAGTGGTAGGATTTTTTGGACTTAAAGATGTGATAATAAAAAGAGTTTTAGAAAAGGAGCTTACAAATTCTCTGGGAACTCCTGTAAGAATTTATGGGGTAGATTATTCTGTCTTTAAAGAACTTTTAGAGCTTAAGGGAATTGGAATAGAGAGCAGAGAAAATGAAGCATATGATGTAGTTCGTATAGGAAATATAACAACAAAATTTGATTACAAAGAATTTTTAAATAAAAAATTAAGAGCGGATAAAATAGATATAAAAAATATTTCTTTTAATGTAAAGACAGATAGAAAAAATACAAAAACTTCTGCTACAGAAGAAAAAAATACATTAAAAACAAACACAGAAAAACTTTCACAAGATGAAATAAAAGCATTTTCAGGAATAGTTCTTAATAACTATGAATTATTTTTAAAATCTGTGCAGAATAATCCTGAAAGGTATGAAAGGGCAAGAGCAATATTTTTAGCAGCAACAACTCCTATGATAGATAAATATGTTGATTATAAAATTGGAAGCACAGCTGAAGAATATGTTGCTGAAATAGTAAAAGAATATGAAGCTGTAAGCCGTAATATCCAAATGGGAATGAAAGAAGCGGCTCAAATGGAGTGGAGTATTGAAATAGGAGAAGTAAATATTTCTACAAATCTTTTTGGAAAAGAATTTAAAGGAATTATAAGCGGATTTTCAACAGATAAACTTAAAATAGAAAATGCTGTAGCATTTGAACTTAACAGTTTAAGCGGAGGAGAAACAGGAAAAATTTCTGGAGCAGTGAACCTTTATAAAATGGAAGGTGGAATTACAACTGTTATAAATAATGCTGATATAACTCAAGTGAAAGAAGTTGCAGATTATGCAAAAGGAATGGCATTTTTAAATCAAAAAATAATTTTAAACGGAGATTTAATTAAAATCGCAGGAGATGTTGAAGTAAAAAATATTATTCTTAATAAAGAAAGCATTGCAAAAAAATTCTTTGATGATAAAGATGCAGTTGAAAAAATCACAGGAAATGTTTCAGACAGAATAGGAGATATGGAAATTTCTTATAAATATAATCCTGAAAGAAAAATGCTTTCTGTAAACAGCAACATTGCTGAAGAAATAGGAATTTATATGGGAGCAGATGTTTCGCAGCTTAAAAAACTTGAAAGAGAATTAAAAGATAAATATGGAGACGATATTAAAAAAGGAAAAGAAGAGATAAAATCAAAACTAGAAGGATTTTTAAAATCTTTTAAATAAAAAATAATATACGTTGACTATAAAAAACAGATATGATATAATTCTAAAGGTCGCAAGCAGAATGATGGAGGCTTATGGCGTAATTATATCGAACCGTGTCAGATTCGGAAGGAAGCAGCACTAAGGTATTAATTGCGGGTGTAGGTGCAAAGTTTTTTCTGTTTGCGGCTTTAAAAAAGTATTGCAGGGAGAAGGAAACTTCTCCTTTTTTTTATAAAGCAGGGGTGGAAGTATGTATAATATTGTAGATGCTGACGATATTAAAAAAAATATAGCTGAATATGAAAAATTGGATAAAACAATTCCTATATTTGATGATGCAGAATATATTGTAGCGGAATGTGACGGAGAAAAAAAAGGATATATTGTTGTAACAGAAAAAGGAAATAAATTTGTTTTAGAAAAACTTTTTATAAAAAAAGAGGAAAGATACAAAGCTTATGGGTCAAAACTTGTAAACTTTTTTATAAATTATGCAAGAAAAAGTAAAAAAGATGTAATAATTTATGAAGGAGAAGATAAAAAAATAAAAAGTTTTTTAAGAAAATTTGGATTTAAAGAGATAAAAGGAAAATTTTTAATTGAGACTGTGGAAAAAGACAGCAGAAAAAAAGAGGGCGCTTTCGTGGCCCTTGGTTCTGTATTTTTAAATATTTTTCTTGCAGGAATAAAAATTTTCGGAGGAATAAAAGGAAAGTCAAATGCTCTGGTTGCAGATGGTTTTAACTCTCTTTCAGATGTGGTAAGTTCTGCTGCAATTCTTCTTGGAATACATTTCAGTAATATGCCTGAAGATGAAGACCACCCATATGGACATGAAAAAATTGAAAGTATAATAGGAATAATGGTTGGACTTTTTGTTGTAATAACAGCTTTTGAAATTGGAAGAGGAGCAGTTTTAGATTTATTAAAAGGTGTTCCCAAAACTATGCCGTCATTTTCAACAATTTATCTTGCTCTTATTTCTGCAGCAGTAAAATATGGAATGTATTTTTATAAAATGAAAGTTGGAAAAGCAACAAAAAATGTTGCTCTTATAGCTGATGCAAGAGACTCAAAAAGTGATGTGTTTTCATCTTTGGGAGTTATAATAGGTATTCTTCTTTCGATTTATGTTTCACCAATATTTGATACAGTAGTAAGTTTAATTGTAGCAGCTCTTATTTTAAAAGAGGGATTAAGTACAATTTTTGAAACATCAAATATAATTTTAGACAAGCAGGAAGAAGATTTTATAAAAGAGATTGAGGAATATATTTATAAAAATACAGATATAAAAAATGTTCATGAAATTTATATGAGAAGATCAGGAGATAAAATTTTCTTAAGTTTTCATATAAGACTTGATAAAAATACAACAGTTTATAAAGCTCATCATATTTCAGATGCTCTTGAGCAGTCTATTATGATGGATTTTAAAGAAGTGAAAGAAGTTATGATTCATGTTGACTATCTAATGGATTAAAGAATGGTTTAATTGATAGAATAAATATCTTATGGTATAATTTTTAAGGAGATGTAATGAGTATACTTGATAAATTAAATTCTGAACAGAAAAAAGCTGGAGCAAAAGTAAATGGTCCTCTTTTGATTTTGGCAGGAGCAGGGTCAGGAAAAACAAGAACAATAACATATAGGATTGCTTATATGATACAGGAATTAGGAATTTCACCTTATTCAATCTTAGCTGTAACATTTACAAATAAAGCTGCCAAAGAAATGAGAGAAAGAGTTGAAAATTTAATCGGTGAAGATGGAAAAAGGGCAATGATTTCTACATTCCACTCATTTGGTTTGAGACTTTTAAGAGTTTACAGTAAAATTGCAGGGTATGATTCAAATTTTACAATTTATGATACAGATGATCAGAAGAAAGTTGTAAAAGGAATAATGAAACAGCTTGTTATAAAAAATAAAGATCTTACTGAAGGGAAAATTGTTTCAAGAATTTCAAAACTAAAGGAAGATGGTATTTCTCCTGAAGAGTATGAAAAAGAACATAGATTTGAATCTGATGCAAATATAATTTATGAAGTATATAAAAGATACAATCAGACTTTAAAAGAAAATAACGGAATGGATTTTTCTGATATTTTAACAAATACTTATAAACTTCTTGAAAACGGAGAAGTTCTTGAAAAATTACAGGAAAAATTTAAGTATATAATGGTTGATGAATATCAGGATACAAACAATATTCAATATAAAATTATAAATAAAATAGCTGCAAAATACAGAAATATCTGTGTGGTTGGAGATGAAAATCAAAGTATTTACGGATTCAGAGGAGCGGATATAAGAAACATTCTGGATTTTGAAAAAGATTATCCAGATGCAGAAGTTATAAAACTTGAAGAAAATTATCGTTCTACAAAAATAATTCTCGATGCAGCAAATGAAGTTATAAAAAATAATAAAACTTCAAAAAACAAAAAACTTTGGACAAAAAAATCTTCAGGAGATAAAATTATATTAAAACCGTGTGCTGACGGACGTGATGAAGTAAGTTTTGTTATTGAAGAGATAGTTGAAATGAAAAAAGACGGCAGAAGATATAACGACTTCACAATTCTTTACAGAACAAATGCCCAGTCAAGACTTTTTGAAGAGGGATTTTTAAGATATAATATTCCTTACAAAGTTTTCGGCGGAATGCAGTTCTATCAAAGAGCAGAAATTAAAGATATTTTAGCTTATCTTTCAGTTATAAATAATACAAGAGACGGAATAAATCTTGACAGAATTATAAATGTTCCAAAAAGAAAAATAGGGGACAAGACAATAGAAAAAATTAAAAATTATGCAGAGGAAAAAGGACTTTCAATTTATGACAGCTTAAAAGAGGCTGAAAATATTTCTGGTCTCAGCTCAGCAGTTATAGAAAAATTAAAAGAATTTTCAAACATGATGACTGAACTTGAAGAACTTAGCTTTGAACTTCCTGTGTCAGAACTTTTTGACGAAGTTATAAAAAAAGTTGGATATTTCTCATATCTTAACAGCTCTTATGATGATGCAGAATCAAGAGTAGAAAATGTGGAAGAACTTAAAAACTCAATTATAGAACTTGAAAATGTTGTAGATAATTTAACTCTTAGAGAATATCTTGAAAATGTTTCTCTTGTAAGTGCAACAGATGATCTTGACAGTGAAAGAGAATATGTAAAGCTTATGACAATTCATAATGCAAAAGGTTTGGAATTTCCTGTTGTATTTTTAGTTGGAATGGAAGATGAAATTTTTCCAAACACAACAAAGGTTATGATAGATAATGAATCTGTTGAAGAAGAAAGAAGAATCTGCTACGTTGCAATAACAAGAGCAGAAGAAAAATTATATATAAGCCATGCAGCCATGAGATATATGTATGGGCAGATGGATTACAGAACAAGATCAAGATTTGTTGATGAAATTCCAGCTGAACTTTTTGAATTAAGAAAAAATATTATAATGGAAGCAGCTCAAAAAGAAGTTGAAAGAAAAATAAATAAAGTTGTAGAAAGTAAAATGAAATTAAATGTTATTTCAGATATAAAAAAACTTGGAAAACAGCTTGAAGCTGCAAAAGAGTTTCCGTATAAAGTCGGCGAGACAGTTACACATATAAAATTTGGAATAGGAAAAGTTGTAGGTGTAAACGAAAAGAAAATACAAGTTCAGTTCGTAGACGGCAAAAAAGAAATTGCTATGATACTTGCAGACAAATTTTTAAAAAAATAAATATTTTTAAGAGATAAATTTTTAAAAATAGGAGGCATTTATTTTGAAAAGAAAGACGTTAATGAATGAGATATTTTATGAGGGGATAGGACTTCATAAGGGAAAAAATATAAAACTTCATCTTATTCCTGCTGAAAAAGGGGGAATAGTTTTCAAAAGAGTTGATATGGAAGAGGGGAAAAATGAAATTCTTCTTGATATAGAAAACACTTTTGATTTAACAAGAGGAACAAATATAAAAAATGAGTATGATGCAAAAGTTCATACGATAGAGCATTTTTTATCAGCTCTTTATATTTTTGGAATAACAGATTTAATTGTTGAGCTTGATGAGAATGAACTTCCAATAGGCGACGGAAGTGCAAGAGTATTTATTGAGGAAATAGAAAAAGCAGGAATTAAAGAACTTTCTGAAGACGTTGAAGAAATTATTGTAAAAGAACCTGTATATCTTACAAAGGGAGATAAGCATATAGTTGCTCTTCCATGTGATGATTACAAACTTACTTATACAATAAAATTTGATCATACATTTTTAAAAACTCAAATGCTTGAGCTTGATATCAATTTAGAAAATTATAAAAATAATATAGGAAATGCAAGAACTTTTGGTTTTGATTATGAAATAGAATATTTGAAAAAAAATAATCTGGCTCTTGGAGGAACTCTTGAAAATGCAATAGTAATAACAAAAGACGGAGTTTTAAATCCAAGTGGCTTAAGATATGAAGATGAATTTGTAAGACATAAAATGCTTGATATAATAGGAGACTTAAAAATCATAAATAAACCAATAAGAGCTCATATTATAGCTATAAAAGCAGGACATGCTCTTGATATAGAATTTGCACATTTGTTAAAAAAATTATAAAATTAGATAAAAAATTTGGTATAATGTACTAAGAGAATATTTAGGAGGAAAAATAATGTTAGATACACTTGAAATAATGAAAAGAATACCACACAGATATCCATTCTTATTAGTAGACAGAATTACTGAGCTTGATATGGAAAATCAAAGTGTAAAAGGAATAAAAAATGTTACAATAAATGAAAATTATTTTAATGGTCATTTTCCAGGCCATCCAATAGTTCCAGGAGTAATGATTGTTGAAGGGTTAGCTCAATGTCTTGGAGTTTTGGTTTTTGAACAGCAGGGAGATCCTGAACATCCAAAAGTTCCTTATTTTGCAGCTCTTGAAAATGTAAAATTTAAAGCACCTGTAAGACCAGGAGATCAGCTTGTTTATGAAGCACAAATAGAAAAACAAAGAAGAAATATAGTAAAAGCTAACGGAGTAGCTAAAGTTGATGGAAAAGTTGTAGCGGAAGTTAAATTTACTTTCAGTATTATGGACAAATAATATAATTTCTTGATAGGGGGAAGAAAGTGGTAGAAATACATAAGACTTCCATAATAGAAGAGGGAGCTGTAATAGGAGACGGCGTAAAAATAGGACCTTTTTGTATTATCGGCAAAGATGTAAAAATAGGAGCAAATACAGTTCTTCAGTCTCATGTTGTTATAGAGGGAATAACAGAGATAGGAGAAAATAATACAATTTATTCTTTTGCTTCAATAGGAAAGGCATCTCAAGATTTAAAATATAAGGGAGAGCCTACAAAAACAATTATAGGAAATAATAATACTATAAGAGAGTTTGTAACTATTCACAGAGGAACAGATGACAGATGGGAGACAAGAATAGGAAACAACAATCTTATAATGGCATATGTTCATGTTGCTCATGACGTTATAATAGGGGATAATTGTATTTTTTCAAATAATGCCACTCTTGCAGGACACGTGGTTATAGATGATTATGTAATTGTAGGGGGAATGACACCCGTTCATCAGTTCTGCAGAATAGGAGCTCATGCAATGGTAGGGGGAGCTTCAGCAGTGACTCAGGATGTATGTCCGTTTATACTTGCAGATGGAAATAAAGTTGTTCCGGCTGGGCTTAACAATGTAGGGCTTAGAAGAAGAGGATTTACAGATGAAGAACTTCTTGAATTAAAAAGAGCTTACAGAACTATATTTAGAAAAGGGCTTCCGCTTAAAGAAGCACTAAGAGAGCTGGAAGAAACTTATTCTGACAGTAAAAATGTAATGTACCTTGTTGATTTTATAAAAAACAGCAAACGGGGGATAGCAAAGTAATGAAAAAGATAGGTGTAATAGTTGGAAATGGAAAACTTCCATATTCTTTTTTGAAAGAGATAAGCAGAGAAGAAAATAAAGTAGAGGTTTTTCCAATAGGACTGTTTGACACTATAGAAGAAGAAATAAAAAAATATAAAAATTTTAAAAGATTTAATATAGGCGAAGTCGGAAAAATTACAAAGCATTTCATACTAAATGATGTGAAAGAAATTGTTATGCTTGGAAAAGTAGAAAAAGAAGTAATTTTTCAAGATATGGAGCTGGATAAATATGGAGAGGAAATAGTCAATAGTCTTCCAGACAAAAAGGATGAAACTCTCCTTTTTGCCGTTATTGCTTTTTTTAGACTTAACGGAATAAAAGTTCTTCCTCAAAATTATCTTTTAAAAAATATAATGTTTGAAGAAAGATGTTATACAAAAACAAAACCTGTTTTAGAAGATAATAAAACAATAAAAATAGGAGTTGAAGCTGCGAAATACCTAAGTGAAATAGATGCAGGGCAGACAGTTGTATGTAAAGACAGTTCTGTTGTGGCACTTGAGGGTGTAGAGGGAACTGACAAAGCTATTTTAAGAGGGGGAGAACTAGGAGGAGAAAGCTGTATTGTGGTAAAAATGGCAAGACCGCAGCAGGATATGAGAGTTGATATTCCAACTGTTGGAATAAATACTATTAAAAGACTTGTAGAAATAAAAGCAAAAGGAATTGTGGGAGAAGCAGGAAAAATGATTTTTGTTGAACAGGAAGAATCAATATCCCTTGCTGATGAACACAATATATTTATTATAGGAATAAAGCCTTAAATAAAAAGGAGGCAGAATGAAAATATTTGTATCAGCAGGAGAGGTTTCAGGAGATCTTCATCTTTCCTATTTAGTAAAAAATATTTTGGAAATTGACAGCAGTGTAAAATTTTATGGAGCAGCAGGTGATTTAAGCAGGGCAGCAGGAGTTGAAATTATTCAAGATATAAAAGAACTTGCTGTAATGGGATTTGTTGAAGGATTAAAAAAATATAATTTTCTTAAAAAAAGAGCAAAAGAATATTTAAATTTTATAAAAGAAAATAAAATAGAAAAAGTAATACTTGTGGATTACGGCGGGTTTAATCTTGCTTTTTTAAAACTTTTAAAAAATGAAATTCCGGAAGTTGAAGTTTATTTTTATATTCCGCCGAAACTTTGGGTTTGGGGAGAAAAAAGAATAAATACTTTAAAACTTGCAGACCATATACTTGTAATCTTTCCATGGGAAGTGGAATTTTATAAAAGGCATGGTATAAAAGCGGTGTATTATGGAAATCCTTTTTCTGAAAAATATTCTCTTATAGAAAACAGAGGAGAAAAAATTCTTCTTTTGCCAGGAAGTAGAAAGCAGGAAATACAATCTCTTATGCCTGTAATGCTGGAAGTAGTAAAAGCTAGACCAGATAAAACTTTTGTTTTAAAACTTCACAGTGCTAAACCTTTTGAATGGGTAGAAAATGATTTGCTTAAATATCAAAATTTAGTAATTGAAACAAATAAAACTTTGGAAGAAATAGTAAAAGAATGTGAAATAGCGATAGCGGCTTCAGGAACAGTAACTCTTGAACTTGCACTTATGGGAATACCTGCAATAGTACTTTATAAAACAAGTGTTGTGAATGCTTTTATAGCAAGGCATATTTTAAAAATAGGACTTGTATCTCTTCCAAATCTTACCCTTAATAAAGAAGTTTATCCGGAGCTTTTACAAGAAAAATGTACAAGCAGAGATGTTTTATTTTATCTTAATGTTCTTAAAAGTAAAGAGGATAAAATAAACAAAGATATAAAAGAAATAAGAGAAAAACTTTCAGGGGAAAACGTTGTTAAAAATTATGGAAAATATATATTGAAAGGATAAATTGATGATAAAAGAAAAATTAAATCAGGTTTATAAAAGTGATGCTTTAGGCGGCTTTTTGAAATACAGTTTAAGGTATAAGGGTTGGCTTATCTGGACAATATTTATGTCATCACTTTCATCAGCTCTTGGAGCAGCACCTGCTTGGCTTACTAAATATCTAGTTGATGATGTCTTAATTTCAAAGAATGGAAAAGTGATGCTTCTTATAGGTATAGCAATTTTTGCTACAACAGTTTTAAAACTTATAACAGCATACTATTCATCAACAACATCAGCATATCTTACTGAAAAAATAAGAAGAGATATAAAAATAGATATATTTGAACATATAGAAAATCTTCCAATGTCATATTTTACACAGAATAAATTGGGAGATATAATGGCAAGGCTTTCTGGAGATTCTTCAAGTCTTGGAAGAATTGGATTTTTACTTTTTGAAATGCTGAGAGAATTTATAACCGTTCTTATTTTTCTTATAAGAATGTTTCAGGTTGATTTTATTTTAGCTCTTGTATCAATAACAGTTCTTCCTTCAATGCTTGCAGTTGTAAAAAAATATACAAAGAAGATGAGAAAATCAGGGAAGATAAGACAAGATACAATAGGTCAGGCAACAGCATTTATGCAGGAATCTTTAGCTGGAATTCAAGTTATAAAAGGTTTCAATAAGACAGACATGGTAATTAATAAATATAAAGAAGTTACAATGGGAGAACTTGAAAGAATTTATAGAACTCAGAAGATAAAAGCAAAAATTTCTCCTTTAAATGAACTTCTTGCAACTGTTATGATACTTCTTGTAGCGGCTTATGGTGGGTATCAGATTGTTTATACAGGTTCTATAACAGCTGGAGACTTGATTTCGTTTATAACAGCAATAGGTCTTATGCAGTCTCCTCTTAAAAAACTTATAAGCAGAAATAGTGAACTTTATGAGATTATTCCATCAGGTGACAGGGTAATGGAAGTTTTAAAAGAGGAAAAAGAGGTAGATTCATACAGTGAAAAACCTAAAACATTTAATGAAAATATTGAAAATATAAAGTTTGAAAATGTAGATTTTATATATCCAAATTCAGAAGCAAAAGTTCTTAAGAATATAAGTCTTAAAGTAAATAAAGGGGAGGTCGTTGCTTTTGTTGGAAGCAGTGGAAGCGGAAAGACAACTCTTGTAAATATGATACCAAGATTTTATGATCCAGTGTCTGGAAGCATAAAAATAAATGATATTGATATAAGAGATTACTCTCTAAAAGATTTCAGAGGGCATATTGGAATGGTTCCGCAGGAAACTTTCCTTTTTAGTGGAACTATTGCTGAAAATATTTCTTTTGGAAAAGAGGGAATAACGAGAGAACAGATAGAGGAAGCAGCAAAAATGGCAAATGCTTATAACTTTATCGTTGATCTTGAAAAGGGATTTGAAACAGAAGTCGGTGAAAGAGGGGTTCTTCTTTCAGGAGGACAGAAACAGAGAATCGCAATAGCTAGAGCTTTAATTCAAAATCCTTCAATTATGATTTTAGACGAAGCAACATCGGCACTTGATACAGAATCAGAAAGACTTGTTCAAGATGCTCTTGAAAAACTTATGGTAGGAAGAACAACTTTTGTTATAGCTCACAGACTTTCAACAATAGTAGGTGCAGATAAGATTGTAGTTATGGAGAAAGGTGAGATTAAAGAGATTGGAAATCACAGTGAGCTTTTAATGAAAGGTGGAATTTATACAAGACTTTACAATATACAATTTAACAGAGATAAAGAATTAAATAGGGAGATAGCAGAATAATGGAAAAAATTTTAAGAGAAGACGGAAGAGAAGTAGATAATATAAGAAAAGTAAATGTTATAAGAAATTATACAATTCATGCAGAGGGTTCTGTTCTTATATCTTTTGGAAATACAAAAGTTATATGTACAGCTTCAGTTTCAGATAAAGTTCCTCCTTTTTTAAGAAATCAGGGAAAAGGATGGATAACAGCAGAATACTCTATGCTTCCGAGAGCAACAGGTGAAAGAACACAGAGAGAATCTGCAAAAGGAAAACTTTCTGGAAGAACAATGGAGATACAAAGACTTATAGGAAGATCACTTCGTTCTTGTATAGACTTAGAAAAACTTGGAGAAAGAACAATAACTATTGACTGTGATGTAATCCAAGCTGACGGAGGAACAAGAACAGCTTCTATAACAGGAGGATATATTGCACTTGCTATGGCAGTTGAAAGAATGGTAAGAGATGGTGTACTTCCTGAAAATCCTCTAAAATCAAAAGTGGCTGCTGTAAGTGTGGGAATTGTAAGCGGAATACCTATGGCAGATTTAAAATATAGTGAAGATTCAGCTGCAGAAGTTGATATGAATGTAATTATGAATGATAAAGGTGAATTTATAGAGGTTCAAGGAACAGGAGAAGAAGCAACTTATACAAGAGCTGAACTTAATGAACTTCTTGATATGGCAGAGGCTGCTATAAATCAGCTTTTAGAAATTCAAGCTAAAACTCTTCATGAAGAATTTCAAGTTAACGGAATACAAGAATATTAATAAGGAGTCTAAAAAATGAAAATATTTTTAGCTACTGGAAATAAACATAAAATAAAAGAGATTGAAAAAATTTTTAAAATGGATAATGTGGAAATATTATCTATAAATGATGGAATAGAAATTCCTGAGGTTGAAGAAGACGGAACAACTTTTGAAGAAAATTCAAAGAAAAAAGCTCTTGAAATAGCAAAATTTACAAATATGATTACAATAGCAGATGATTCAGGATTATGTGTAGATGCACTGGGTGGTGCTCCGGGAGTTTATTCTGCAAGATATGCAGGGGAACACGGAAATGATTTAGATAATAATAAAAAACTTGTGAAAGAACTTCAAGGAGTTGAAAACAGAAAAGCAAGATTTGTGTGTGTAATCACTCTTGCAAAACCAACAGGGGAAACTTATTCTTTCAGAGGAGAAGTTGAGGGAGATATAATTGATGTTCCACAGGGAACAGAGGGATTTGGATATGATCCTCATTTCTTTATGAAAGAATATGGAAAAACTCTTGCTGAAATTCCTGAGATTAAAAACAAAATAAGCCATAGAGCAAGAGCTTTGGAAAAATTAAAAGAAAACTTAGATGAAATATTAAAATAAAAAATTAAAAGGGGGCTGATGCAACAGTCCCTTTTTATAAAATAAAACTAGGAGACGAATATGATAGACAATAAACTTGTTCCAAAAAAGATAGTGGAAGAACTTGATAAATATATTGTTTCTCAAGATGAAGCCAAAAAAAATGTGGCGATTTCTCTTAGAAACAGATACAGAAGAAAAGAAATAGAAAATGAAATTTTAAGAAAAGAGATTACTCCAAAAAATATAATTCTTATGGGGTCGACAGGAGTTGGAAAAACAGAAATTGCAAGAAGACTTGCAAAAATTACAGATTCACCGTTTTTAAAAGTTGAAGCTACAAAATATACAGAAGTAGGTTATGTGGGAAAAGATGCTGAAAGCATAATAAAAGATTTAGTGGCAGTAACTATTACAAAATTAAAAAAGGAAAAAATAGAATCTCTAAGAAAAGAATATTATATGAATGCTGTGGAAAATGTGGCAAAAAGATTAAATAATCTTGATACTCTTAATGATGAATTTAAAAATGAACTTGTAAATCATATTTTGGAGGGAAAATATGATAATGAAATCATAGAAGTTGAAAAACCTAAATCATCAAATATGGGTTCTCCAATAGTGGAAGTTGTAGGAGCTGGAGATGAAAGAGAAATAGGAAGTGTTCTTGAAAATATTATGTCATCTTTTGAAGGAGGGGTAAAAAGACCTAAAAAGATAAAGATGAATGTAAAAGATGCTATTGAGTTTATGCTTAATAAAGAAATAAACGAAAATATTGATATGGACGAAATAATTCCGCAGGCACTTAGAATGGCAGAAGAAGACGGAATAATTTTTATAGATGAAATTGATAAGATTGCTGAAAGAGAAAACAGCGGAAGAAGTGAAGTTTCAAGACAGGGAGTTCAGAGAGATATTCTTCCAATAGTTGAAGGCACAACAGTGATGACAAATTATGGGCCTGTAAAAACAGACCATATTCTCTTTATTGCTGCAGGAGCTTTTTCAGAATCTGATTTTTCAGATTTAATGCCTGAACTTCAAGGAAGATTTCCAATAGTTGTGGAAATGAAAGATTTGACAAAAGAAGATTTTATAAAAATTCTTACAGAAGTAGAATTTAATATAATAGAGCAGTATAAAACTTTATTAAAAGCAGATGATGTAGAGATAAGTTTTTCAAAAGGAGCTGTTGAAAAAATAGCCGAGACTGCATTAAAACTTAATGACAATGTGGAAAATATAGGAGCAAGAAGACTTGCTGCAATAGTTGAACTTGTTTTAAGAGAAATAATGTTTGAAGCTCCTTATGATGAGCCTAAAAAAATTAATATAGATAAAAAATATGTGGAAAAAGTTTTCAAATCACAGTTTGAAGAAGAAAATCTTGATGAATATATATTGTAGCAGCTGAAGAGGGGAGCAAAATGTACTTAAAAGGTGTAGAGATATACGGGTTTAAATCTTTCGGTGAAAGGATAAAAATAGATTTTGAGGGAGGAATAACTTCTATTGTCGGGCCTAACGGTTCGGGAAAATCAAATATTCTTGATGCAATTTTATGGGTTTTAGGAGAACAGTCTTATAAAAATATAAGAGCGAAAGAAAGTAAAGATGTAATATTTTCCGGAGGAGATAAAAAGAAACCAGCAAATAGTGCAGAAGTTTCTCTTTATATAGATAACAAAGACCGTTTTTTTCCAATTAATGAGGATACAGCAAAAATAACAAGAAAACTTTATTACAATGGAGAAAATGAATATTTTATTAATGAAAGAAAAGTGAGGCTTAAAGATATAAGTGATCTTTTCATGGATACTGGAGTTGGAAAATCAGCTTATTCAGTAATTGGTCAGGGAAAAGTTGAAAGAATAATTTCATCTTCAAAAAAAGAAGTGAAAGAGATAATTGAAGAAGCTGCGGGAGTAAAGAAATTTCAACAGAGAAAAACAGAATCAGAAAAGAAACTTGAAAATGTAAGCAGTGAAGTTGAAAAGATAGAACTTATTTTAAATGAAACAGGTGAAAACAGAGCCAAAATAAAAAAACAGGCTGAAAAGGCTTTGGCTTTCCTTGAAATAAAAAATGAGAGAGACAGCATAAATAAAGGTATTGTTATTTTTGATTTGGAAAAAAATAAAGATATTTTTGAAAAAACAAAAGTTAAAATCGAAGACAGTGAAAAAAATCTTGATGCTGTGAGAAAAAATAAAGAAGAAAGCTGTGAAGAACTAAATAAAGTAAGCAGTGAAAGAAAAGAGCTTAAAATCTCTATTGAAGAAAATATAAATAAAAATGAAGAACTGAAAAATGCAATAACTTTTTTTGAAAAAGAAAAAATAAGACTTTCTGAAAGACAAGAAAGCTATAAAAGAGATGTGGAAGACAGAAAAGAAAGACTTAAAAACTCTGAAGAAAAATTAGAAAGAAATAAAGAGTATTTTGAAAATCTTTTAAAAGAAAAAGAAAAAATAAAAGAAAATATATTTTTAGGAGAAAGCAATTTTCAGAGATATGAGAATGAAATAAATGAAAAAGAAATAGAGAAAAAAGAACTTGAAAAAGATATTGAAGTGAAAAAAAGACAGATACTTGATTTTGAAGTGGAAAAACTTCAATATGTAAATGATATTGAAAGCTCATCAAGAAGAATAAAAGGAAGTAATTCAAAAATAAATTCTCTTAAAGGTGAAATTGCTGAGACAGAGGAAAAAATAAAAGATAATAAAGAACTTCTTGAAATTGCTCTTAAAAATAAAACTTTAAAAGAAAATCTTTTAAAAGAAACAGAAGAGAGACAGATTTTATGTGAAAAACAGATTTCCGAAATAAGTATAAACACAAATAAAATTTCTGAAATTTTAAGAAGAGATGAGGGAGAAGAAAACAGAAGCAGAGTAAAATATGACAGTCTTGTAAGATTTGAAGAAAACAATGACGGTTTCTTCAGAGGTGTAAAAGAAATTTTAAACTGTAATTTAAAAGGAGTAAATGGAGCTTTAATTTCCTTAATCTCAATTCCTGAATATCTTGAAAAAGCTATTGAATCTGCAATACCGGGAAATCTTCAGGATATTGTTGTTGATGACAGTGAAACTGCAAAAAAATGTATTGGGATTTTAAAAGAAAAGAAAGTTGGAAGAGCTTCTTTTCTTGCTCTTGATACAATAAAAACTTTTATGAGAAAAGAGATGCCAAATTTTGACGGAGTTGTTGGAAGAGCTTCTGAACTTATAAATTTTGATAAGAGATATCAAAAAGTTGTGGATATGATTTTAGGAAATCTTCTTATTGTAAAAGATGTTGACACTGCAATAAATATTTCAAAGAAAAATCTTTATTCTGGAAATGTTGTAACTCTTACAGGGGAATTAATAAGCGGTTCAGGAAGAATTACAGGGGGAGAAAATAAGAACTCTGCAATTTCTCAGATGTTTGAGAGAAGAAAAGAGATGAAACGTCTTGAAAATCTTCTTAAAGAATTAGGAGAGAGAATAGCAGAAAATAAAAAAAAATCTGATGATTACAGTAAAAAACTTGAAGAACTTGAAAATGAAATTTATCATATTGATGTTCAGGAAGAATCTCTTAAGAAAAGTATAAAAGCTTATACTGAAGAATATGAGGGGCTAAAGCAGAAAGAGGAAAAACTTCTAAAAAATAAAAATATGTTTACTCTTGAAATGCAAGAAGAAGAGCAGTATGCTAAAGAATATGAAAAGCGTATGAAAAATTCCAGCCTTGGAAAAGAAAATGTTGAAAAAGTTTCTAAGGAAATGAAAGAAAAAATAGAAAAAAACAGTGAGATTTTAGAAAACATAAATGAGATAATAAAAAATCTTTCAGAAGAATTTTCAGATATAAAAATAAAATTTTTAAATAGTAAAGACAGACTTGCTCAGATTGAAAATGAAACAGGGAAAAACAGTTTTGAAAAAGATGAAATAGAAAAAGAAATTTCAATTATAAAAACAAATATTGAAAAGCTGGAAAAAGAAATTAAAAATTCAGCAGAACAGATTAAAAAAACAGAAGCTGAAAAAGAGCTTAAAGAGTATGAGTTTGAAAAAGAAAACAGAGGTCTTCAGATTGCAAAAGAAAAAGAAGCTTTTTTAGAAATAAAAGAAAAAGAGCTTATGGGAATTATAAAAGATTTTGAAAGCGAAGAATATAAAGAAAACGAAAAGATAAAATCTGAAAAAGAAAAACTTATAAACATTTCTGAAAAAATTTCATCTTTAGAAAATTCTCTTGCAGACCTTTCAAAAATAGAAGAAAAAGAAATTTCTGAAATAAATTATAAAGAGTTTTCAGACAGAATGAGAAATCTTACAAACAAATTAAAAGATTTTGAAACTGTAAATCTTCTGGCTGTGGAAGAATTTAAAGAACTGGATAAGAAATATCAGTTTATAAAGGCACAGAAAGAGGATTTGGAAGAGAGCAGAAAATCTCTTCTTCAAATAATTGAAGATATTTCAAAAGCTATTGAAAAAAGATTTTATGATGCATATAAAAATATAAATGAAAACTTTAATATGATGTGCATGGAAACAATAGATAACTCTGAGGGAAATCTTGTGCTTTCAAATGAAGAGAATTATGAAAACTGTGGAGTAGAAATATTTGTCAAATTTAAAAATAAAAAAAGACAGTCTCTGACTCTTCTTTCAGGGGGAGAAAAATCAATGGTTGCCATAGCATTTATTATGGCGATATTTATGTATAAGCCGAGTCCGTTCACTTTTCTTGATGAGATTGAAGCTGCCCTTGATGAAAAAAATACAAAGAAACTTATAAATAAACTGAAAGAATTTACAGAAAAATCTCAGTTTATTTTAATCACTCACAATAAAGAGACAATGAAGTCATCAGACACACTTTTTGGTGTGACAATGAATAAAAAAGTAGGAATTTCTAAAATTGTTCCAGTAAGATTATAAATATTATTTAAAAAAAATTAAAAAAAGAATAAAAAAACTTTGATTTTTATAATTATTAACTGTACAATAGTTAAGTAGGCAGTAAAAAATATATTAAGAGGGAATTATGAAAATTTTAGCATATATATATTATTTTGTGACAAGTCTCAGAAACTGGCTGTATGACAAAAAAATATTGAAAATAAATAAAATTGATGATGTTTTTGTAATGTGTATAGGAAATATCACAGTGGGAGGAACAGGAAAAACTCCCGCTGTTCAATATTTTGCCAAAAAACTTTCTGAAGAGGGAAGAAAAGTTGCAGTGGTTTCCAGAGGATACAGAGGAAAAAGAAAAGTAGAACCTCTTATAGTTTCAGATGGGAAAAAAATTTTGGTGAGTTCAAGAGAAAGTGGAGATGAGCCTTATAGTCATGCACTTAATCTTAAAGTTCCAGTGATAGTGGGGAAAGACAGATATAAAGCTTGTAGGCTTGCAAAAGAAACTTTTGATGTGGATACAATAATTTTAGACGACGGTTTCCAGCACAGAAAACTAGCAAGAGACTGGGACGTTGTTCTTATTGATGCAACAAATCCTTTCGGCTGGGAAGCACTTCTTCCAAAAGGAACTCTTCGTGAAAGTTTTCACCCTGCAGCAAAAAGAGCATCAGAATTTATAATAACAAAATCTGATTTAGTTTCAGAAAAAGAAGTTGAAAAGTTAAAAAGATTTTTAAAAGGAAAGTATAAAAAGCCTGTTTCAACAGCTAAACATGGAATAAGTTCTCTGTGTGATATTGATGGAAATGCCAAGCCTCTTTTCTGGGTAAAAGGAAAAAGAGTTCTTTTATTCTCAGGTCTTGCAAATCCTCTTAATTTTGAAAAAACAGTAATATCTTTAGACCCAAGCTATATTGAAAGAATTGATTTTTTAGATCATCATAGCTTTAAGGAAAAAGATATAGACCTTATTAAAAAAAGAGCAGAGGAAATGAGAGCATCATACATAATCACTACAGAAAAAGATATAGTGAAACTGCCAAAGCATATATATATAGAAAATCTTTATATACTTAAGATAGAATTTGAATTTTTAGAAAATAATACGTTAAAATGTTTTAGAGGAGCGAAATAAACTTATGTTTACACAGGAAGATTTAAAAAAAAATAAAAGAGATGTAATAAATAAAATTTTACTTGAATCAGGAAGAGGGGAAGTTATATCTTTTTGTTCAGAAGTATTAGATAAGAGAGCATATTTTACTGTGGATATGCATGGAAACATAAAAAGAAAAAAATATAATTATGCAGTGCCTGCAGCAATATTTATGGAAAATGATAATGAGTTTGCAGATTATATTTCTGAAAATTTAAATTTTGCAGAGAAAATAAAAATTGAAAAACTAGGAAGAATGACAAATGAAGATACAGAAAAAGTTAAAAAGAATATCTTTAAACTTTTAGTAAAAGGAGAATGTCATTTTTCTTTAAGACATTGTAAAGAGCTTTTAATGAGAGACAGTGAAGAATTTTTTAAGATGATGTTTATGCTTTCAATGATGGATAACATATCTTTTGAAAAACCTCTTGCTGCATATTCACTTAAAAAATATTTTGAAAAATTCGGCTATTCAGACGAAGCACTTTATTTAACAGCATCTTATATTTCAAAAATGAGAGCTGATTTCAGAGATTTTGAAAATGAAAAAGCTGGAGAAATTTCTAAAGAGGAACTTAGAAACAGGATAAAAAATAATATAGATAAATATGAAAATGAAAAGGGAGTAGAAATTTTAGGATATTTAGCGGTACTTTTAAGCTATAACTATGAAAAAGAAAGTATTTTTTCAAATATTCTTAAGAAAAAAATAGATGAGTTTGAAAATAGTTTTGAAGAAAATGACGAAAATTTTTCAAAGGTGAAAAAATCTATATATGAATATCTTTCTAAGGAGGTATAACGGTGATAAATTATTTTAATGGTAAACTGATTACTTATATTGAAGGAAAGCATACCAAAGAAGAAATTATTGAAATGCTTGTATCATTTATGGAGACAAATACCGACCTTATAGAAAATAAAGACGAATTTTACAAACAGATTTTAGAAAGAGAAGCAGTTGGAAGTACAGGAATAGGAATGGGAGTGGCTGTACCTCATGCAAGAAGCGGAGGGGTGAAAGATGTAATTGTTGCCCTTGCAGTTTTAGAATATCCTGTAGATTTTAATTCTATTGATGGAGAGCTTATAAAAACAATAGCTCTTGTTGGAGCTCCAAAAGATAAGAGCAAAGAATATCTTGGATTACTTTCAAGTCTTTCTAAAATTTTTAGAGTGAAGAAAAATAGAGATGCAATAAAAACAGCAAGAAATCAAAAAGAACTTGTTGAAGCGATAATGGAGATAGAAGCACAGTGAGAATAGGAATTTATGGTGGAAGTTTTGATCCACCCCACTATGGTCATAAAAAAATAGCTGAATTTGTAACTGAAAAATTAAGTCTCGATAAACTTTTAATTGTTCCTGTTGGGATAGCTTCACATGGGAAAAATAATTTAACTTCTTCAGCTGACAGAATGAAAATGTGTGAAATGACTTTTGGAAATATAAAAAATGTATGTGTTTCTTCTATTGAAATAGATATGGAGGGAGTGTCATACACTTATAAAACTCTTGAAGCAGTTATAAAAAATTTTGGAGAAGATAACGAATATTTTGAAATAATAGGAGAGGATTCTGCAAATTATTTTGATAAGTGGAGGGAGTATGAAAAAATTTTAGAGCTTTCAACAGTTGTTGTTTTAAAAAGAAAAGGTTTTAAAAATATTGTAAATTCTCCAAAAATAGTGACAGTTGACAATCCTTATTTTAATATTTCTTCAACAGAGATAAAAGAAAAAATAAAAAAAGAGGAAGATGTTTCAGAGTTTCTTGATAAAGAAACAGAAGAATTTATAAAAGAAAAAAAATTATATAAATAAAATTTAACTAAAAAGCCGGGACAGTTATTTTGTCTCGGCTTAAATTTTTATAAATTTTATGATAGATGAGAAGTGTCAGAAAATAAAAGAATTTCAAATTTTCCATCTTTATATTCTGCAATAGTAACACTTGTATTTTTTGGAACGTTTCTTTCTGCAAAAGTTTCAACACTTGTTCCAGTTATATTTGCAAAAATAGATTCAAGGGTAACACCATGTGAAACAATAAGAAGAATGTCATTTTCAGAATGGTTTTCTGTTATTTTTTTAAGCCCTTCTCCAGCTCTTTTATAAACGCTTTCTAAAGTTTCCCCATCAAAATTTGACGGGTCATATGCTTTTCCATTATTCCAAAGATTATGAAACTCAACAGGGTACATAGCTTCAAAATCTTTTCTAGGGATTCCTTCAACTTCTCCCATATTTATCTCTCTGAATTCAGGAATAATTTCAATTTTTGCTTGAGGTCTGTCTTCTGTAAGAATATTTATTGTTTCTAAAGCTCTTCCAAGTGGAGAAGAATAAAAATGTGTAAATTTTATATCCTTAAGACTTTCTTTCAATTTTCTTGTCTGTTCTTTTCCAAATTCTGTAAGGGGAGAATTTTTTATTCCCTGAAAAATTCCCATTGTATTCCAAAGGGTTTCCCCGTGACGAACAAAATATAATTTCATTTTTTAAATAACCTCCGTGTAAAAAAATCTTTAATAAAACAGTTTTTTCTTGTATAATCAATATTAGGTATTTATATTTTACACATTAATAAGGAGGATGTAAAATGAAATTTTTAGGAATAATTCCTGCACGTTATGGATCAAGCAGATTGGAGGGAAAACCACTTAAAGATATATGCGGGCATACTATGATAGAGTGGGTGTATAAAAGAGCAAAACTTTCAAAACTTGATGATGTAATTGTTGCAACAGATGATAAAAGAATATTTGATGAAGTTGAAAGATTTGGGGGAAAAGTTATAATGACGAGAGAGGATCACCCAAACGGAACAAGCAGAATAGCAGAGGTATGTGAAAAAATAACTGACTGTGATGTTGTTATAAATATCCAAGGGGACGAGCCTTTAATAGAAAAAGATATGATAAATTCTTTAATAGATGCTTTTCTTAAAGAGCCGGAACTTCAAATGGGAACACTTAAACACAAACTTGATACAATGGAAGAAGTTCAAAATCCAAATAGTGTAAAAGTTATTACAGATAAAAATGATTATGCAATATATTTTTCAAGATCAGTAATTCCTTATCCAAGAAAAGAAGATATGAAAAATTATTATAAGCATGTTGGAATTTACGGATATAAAAGAAAATTTGTTCTTGAATATTCAAAATGGGAGCAGACTCCTCTTGAAATTTCAGAATCTCTTGAACAGTTAAGAGTTCTTGAAAACGGATATAAAATAAAAGTTCTGCCTACACCATATAAGATAATTGGTGTGGATACTGAAGCAGAGCTTGAAAGAGTGAGAGAATATATTTCTAAAAATAATTTGAAAATATAGCTGAAAGGAAAACAGATGAAAAAAATATATATTATTTTTGTTCTTGTTCTTGGAATAATAATTTCTGGTTGTTCTTCAACTAACAAAAGAGGACATGGAACATCAGAACGTTATGAAGCTGGAGAAAGAATGTCATATTTTTCAAAATATGATTATCCCGCTCCAGATGGAAGAAGAGGGACAGAGCTTCCATACCTTCAGGCAACGAGCCATATAAAAGGGAAAAGAACATTTTTAAACAGATACAGTGAAGGAAAAATTTTAGATTTTTATAAAAATTTAGAAGTTGAAGGATACGGTGATAACTCATATTTTTGGAGATGGTATTTTTCTGTTGATGAAAGAGCTTATTCAAGAAGTATAAATAAAACTTTAGTGTCATCGTATAATTCAAGACCAAGTTCAGTTCTTACTCTTTCTGGAAATAATTGGGTGAGAAAAAAAGTTCCTGCAAATCCAGTAGGAAACTTAAAAAAACTTATTGTTCTTGAAAGAGGAAAATCAGGAGTTGTAACTTATCTTCTTGTAAGCGGAACAAACGGAGAATATCTTGTTAAAGGGGAATATGCAGTAAGACAGGTTTTAGGTCTTGGTAAAGGAAATATTGGTGAAACTGTAAAAGTTTACAGAGCAAAAGGAGGAAGCGAAGAATATTCTTCAAGAAATACTCTTTCAAATCCGTGGCTTCTTCCATCAGGTTTTCTTGCTCTTGAAAAAAGAGGAAGCAGATATTATGTGTATGGTGGGGGATACGGACATGGAGTTGGAATGTCACAATATGGAGCTTTCGATCTTGCTGAAAATTATGGATACAGCCACAAAAAAATTCTTGGGTGTTATTACACAGATGTATCTTTAAAAAATATGTACAGGCTTGACGGAGTTGGAAAGACAATAAGAGTGGGAATAACAACAAACGGGCATAAAAGTCTCGACCACAGTGTAGTAAATCTTACTTCTCACAGCAAAGCAACTCTTACAAACAGCTGGATGAATATGAAACTTAATCCGAGAGATAATGTAAAAATTGTTTCAGATGGAAGAAAAAAAATAATTTATGTAAATGGGAAAAAAAGAGCAGAGACTGTCCAAGGAGTAACTTATAAAAGTAAAGATAATAAAATTATTGTCACAAGTCTTAGACGTGGACACAGAAAAACAACTTATCCTGTTTATAGAGGAACAATGGAGGTAAAACTTTCAAAAACAAATTCAAAAGCACTTAGAATGATAAATGAAGTCGGAATGGAAGATTATCTTCTTCAGGTTCTTCCAAGTGAAATGCCGGAAAGTTTCGGACTTGAAGCATTAAAAGCACAGGCTGTGGCAGCAAGAACTTATGCACTTAACGATTATTTCCACAGCAGATTTAAAAAAGAGGGATTTCATGTGATAGATGACACAAGAAGCCAGATGTATAATAATGTTGATGAAAATCCTACATCAACAAAAGCTATAAAAGAAACTTATGGACAAGTTATGCTTTATGAGGGAAAACCTATTGATGCAAAATATTATTCAACAAGTTCAGGTTATGGGGCAGCAGCTCACAACATCTGGTAAAAATATATGTTCATTTTCTTTGTACAGCCAAAGAAAACGAACCAAAAGAAAACTGCCCTGCTGCTGAAAAATAGTTTTATTAACTTTGTTCTCAAAACTAAAATTCATAAACTCGTTTGTTTCACAAACTCAAACATATGAATTTTTACGTTTTGCTCACTGCATTAATTACAAGCTATTTTTCAATGCAGGGAAATTTATAAAAACAAATAAGATTATAAAATATCCGTGTAGTTTAATATAAACAGCGGATATTTTTATGTAGTAAATTTTATTTTGATATAAATATTTATAAAAGTAAAAATGTTTTTTTATTGTACCATAAATCTGCCATATAACTTTGTTAAAATAATATGCAAAAATTGGAAAAATTATTATTTATTTCTATTTTTTATATGAAAAAAATTGTATAATAATTTGGAAAAATATTTATCATAGAGGAGTAACTGAATAAACATGCTGAACAGAAAAGAAAAGACAATTCTTATTTTATCCTTTGGGATTATTGTCCTTGGAGGAATAACTTGTATGAATAAAAACAGACTGGCAGATAATTTTTCTTCCAATCGTATTTTAAATACAATTTATAAAAAAAATAATTACAAAAAAATTAAAAATGAAATTTATAGAAAAATAGGTGATAGAGATTTCCGTGAAATTATTGATAAACTGTCATTTGAAAAATTAGAAGTCACAAATGATATTTTAAAAGAAGATGTTCTTACATTAGCTATAAACAGTGGAGATAAAAAAGAATATTTAAAAAATCTTTCACATGAAAAGCCGACTTATGAGAAAGCTCAGAATATTTATAAAACTATAGAGGGATTTAATGCTTTAGAAACAATTTCTCCAGAGTTTTCATCATATATAAGAGAAAAATTCGGCTATGAAAAGAAAGATTATGATGTGAATGTATTAAAAGAAATTCCAAATACAATTTTACAGAAAGATAAACTTGTAAAGCTTACAGTAAATGAAGAATTAAAAAATATTATAAGAGACCTTTCATACAAGGAAATAAAAACTTTCAGTTCTCTTGCAGAAAAAAATCCTGTTCTTATAAAAATATTAGAAAAACCTTTCACAGAAAATGGTAAAGATAAATTTATATTAAAAGGAATGGACGAAAAATATTTTTCACAGGAACTTGATTATGAAACAATGAAAGATATTTATGCAGTGAGCAGTGATATTTATACACTTGGAAATATGAATCTGCAGCTTAAAGATTTTTTTAGAATTAATATGAGTGATTTTGATTATAATAAGATAGCAAATTACGGTGGGCTTTACCTTTCAGACAGAAAAAATGAAATGAATATAGAAAAAGAGTTTGCAGAAAAAGATTATACTTTTGAAAATCCTTATATAAAACTTAATCCTTATAACAGAACTCCACTTGGAGCATTGATTAATTTCAAAAGCGATTATAGTGAAAATCCTGTAAGAATTATTGTAAAAGGTGTAGATGGAAGCAAGGATTTTATGTATACAATAAATAAAATTGGGAAAAAAGGTATTCCTATTATAAATCTTTATCCAAATACAGATAATAAAGTAAATATAAAAATATTATCAAAAGACAGAACTAAAATTATTAAAGAAAAAAATATTTTAATAAAAACAGAAAATCTTGATGACAGACTTCCTATAGTTGTAATAGAAAAAAATTATGGAGAATTTTTAAAAGGTGTGCTTGAACCGGGAATGAATACAGCTTCTTTTGTCACAGGAGAAAAATCTCTTCCATTTATTTTTGACGACAACGGAAAAATAAGATATGTATTTAACTGTGATGAAACTATGGGTAAAGTAATTTTGAAAAAGGATAAAAAAGATGACTGGATTTTGGATAACGGAAAAACAGTTATAAAAATAAATTCTCTGGGAAAAGTCAGCGGAGATAAAATAGAAGTAAATGAATATGAAGAACTTAAAATAGATGATGATTTAACAAAAGGATATACAGTAAATCATATTCAATATCTTCCTAAGAAAAATAATCTGCTTATTGTTTACGGATTCAGCAATACAACTTATTCAAGTGCTGTTTACTCTGAAGTTGACAGAGAAACAAGAGAAGAATATTTTAAAAGCAGAATTTATTTTAAAAAAAATAAAATAGAAGAAAATAATATTATCTTTGGAGAAAGAACAAATATTTCTCCGAAAAATATATAAGGTGAGAACATAAATGAATAACAAAAACAGCAGTCTGAAAATTTTATATATTTTCCTACTTGGATTTTTTTATCTGATATATAACTATATTATTCCTATTGGAAGCGGAATGGCTATTTATTCTGCAGGAGTTTTCATGTTTATATGTCTCGGGCTTTATCTTTCTGACAATATGAAATTTGATATTCCTCATTACAGAGTGAATAAATTTTTTGTAACAATTTTTATAAATCTGTTTTTCTTTATGATGTGGCTTATTCTTACTTGGGATTTCTGGATAATTCCAATGTTCTTTATGTTTACTGCCACTCAGGCTGTTTTAAGCATATATCTTATAAAAATAACATTTAAAAGAATAAAAACGACAGTCTATGGTTCTGGTGAAATGAAGAGAAGAGTTCTCTCTTCACTTATCAGAAAAAAAGAATATGAATTTGTAAATATTGATGATTTAGAAAGAATAGAAGAATTTGTAAAAGAAAACAAAATTTCTTATATGATTTTAGCAAAACTTCATCTGACAGAAGAAGAGATAGAAAGAATTTTAAAAATCAGAATGAACGGTGTGGAAGTAAAAAGTTATTTTGATTATATGCAGGAAGAAACTTATAAGATTGACGTAGAACTTATAAGCAATGAATGGCTTTTATATGGATACGGCTTTAAAATCCTTCACAGTCCTGTTCAGAACAGAATAAAAAGAATTTTTGATATTTCAATGGCGGTTGTTATAGGAATTTTAACTTCTCCAATTATGGTTATTGCTGCAATAATTGTAAGGCTTGAAAGTCCTGGCCCTATTATTTACAGTCAGGCAAGAGTTGGGGAACACAACAAAGAATTTAATGTTCATAAATTTAGAAGTATGAGAAATGATGCAGAAAAAGATGGAGCAAAATGGGCAATGAAAAATGACCCGAGAGTTACAAAATTTGGAAACTTTATGAGAAAAACAAGAATAGATGAACTTCCTCAGCTTTTAAATGTATTGAAAGGTGAGATGAGTTTTATCGGTCCAAGACCAGAAAGAATGGTTTTCATAAAAGATTTGGAAAAAGTTATTCCTTATTATAATTTGAGACATCTTGTAAAACCGGGGCTTACTGGATGGGCACAGGTTATGTATCCATATGGGGCAAGTGTTGAAGATGCAAAAAGAAAATTGGAATATGATTTGTATTACATAAAACATCACAGCATAAGTCTTGATATTGCAATTATGTTTATGACTTTAAAAACTGTAGTTTTTGGAAAAGGAAGATAAAATGATTACAATTTTTACTCCAACATACAACAGAAAAAAAACTCTTCCAAAACTTTATGAAAGTTTGAAAAATCAAAATGACAAAGATTTTGAATGGCTTATTGTTGACGACGGTTCAAATGATGGGACAGATAAACTTATTGAAGAATATAAAAAAGAAAATATTTTAAATATAAGATATTTTTACAAAGAGAACGGCGGAAAGCAGAGAGCCGTAAATCTTGGTGTAGAAAATGCTCTGGGTGAATATTTTTTTATTGTGGACAGTGATGATTTTTTATCTTTTGATGCTGTTTCAAAAATAAAAGAATATGCTCTTTCTCTTCCAGAAAATTTTGGAGGAATGGTTTTCAGAAAAATAAATATTAAAGAAAAAGATTATGAAAAAATAAAATTTACTGAAAAATATCTGGATACTAATCCTATTGATATAGTTTTTAAATATAATATCCTTGGAGATAAAGGAGAAATTTTTAAAACAGAGGTTTTAAAAAAATATCCATTTCCGGAAATTGAAGGAGAAAAATTTGTTCCAGAGGGATATATCTGGAATAAAATAGGAAAAGATTATACACTTAGATATATCGATTATGGAATTTATTTTTTTGAATATCTTCCAGACGGCTATACAAATAATTTTAAGAGGGATTTGAAAAAAAATCCTAAAGGATTTGGGCTTTATTACAAGGATATGCTTTTTTATAAAATTCCTGTAAAATTTAAAATAAAATTTCTTTTAAGATATTTACAAACGAAGATTTATTCTATAAGCAGATAAGAGTAAAATTTTTTTCGTGAAAAAAGTTTTCTATTTACTTTGCTCACTTCACTAAAAACGACAAACTTACTTCGTTCAAACATGTCGTTTTTCAGCGTTCAGCTCGCTGTGTAAATTACGAAAATTTTTTCAATCTTCAAAAATTTTACTCATTATTGCTCATCTTATTTATATAACTGAATAAAAATAAAACGAATGAGATTTATTTTTATGAGGAAGGGTGGTATTATGAAAATACTTCATGTAATTACATCTCTTGAACTGGGAGGTGCTGAAAAACTTTTAACAGAACTTATACCTGCACAGATTTCATTAGGTCATACTGTGGAGCTTTTTGTTTTATCTGATAAAAATGCTGTATTTTTAGATAATTTTAAAAACAAAAATATTCCTGTTCATGTTTCAAAATATAATTCTATAAAAACATGGAAGAATATGTTTGAAATAAAAAAATGTGCCAAGAAAGGAAAATTTGATATAGTTCATTCCCATCTTACACACGGGCAGTATTGGACAAGCCTTGCTTCACGTATTGATTTTGGAAAAAGAATATATATTACCACAGAACACAGCACATCAAACAACAGACGTGAAAAATTTATTTTTAAAATTATTGACAGATTTATTTATAGACCTTATAAAAAAATTATTTCAATTTCTCCTGCTACACAAAATTCTCTTATAGAATGGATTGGGGGAAATAAAAAAAGATTTGAAATAATTGAAAATGGTGTTGAATTAAGCAGATTTTCTCAAGGTGAAAAAATTGATTTATTTTCTTACGGACTTCATGAAGATGATAAAATTTTAATTATGATTTCAAGATTTCATAAAGCAAAAGACCAAGACACAGTTATAAAAGCTATGGAATTTCTTCCAAAAATTTATAAACTTGTTCTTGTGGGAGACGGAGAAAGACGTGAAGAATTAGAAAATCTTGTAAAAGAAAAAAATCTTTCATCAAGAGTTTTCTTTTTGGGAATAAGAAAAGATATTCCAGATTTATTAAAAACTTCATATATTTCAATTCAGTCTTCAATCTTTGAGGGATTTGGAATAACAGCTCTTGAGTCAATGAGTGCAGGAGTTCCTACAATAGCAACTGATGTTCCAGGGCTTTCAGCAATAGTTAAAGATGGTGGAATTTTATTTCCTGTGGGAGATTTCAAAGGACTTGCAAAAATAATTTTTTCACTGGAAAGAAACGATATGTATAATAAAATTAAAAAATCATGTATTGAAAAAAGTAAAATGTATGATATAAAAATAACTGCAGAAAAATACATTAATCTTTATAAAAATCTTTTGGAGGAAAAATAATGCTGGCTTTTATTCCTTATATGGAAGTTTTTGGCTTTCTTCTTCTTGGAGGAGCTGTTGATGTTTTTGGAAAAAATGAAAGAAAGAAACATATGCTTTTTGTTTTTTCAATAATTCTTCTTATTGGATTTCTAGGTTTAAGAGGATTTATCGGCTGGGACTGGTGGGCATATTATCCATCATACAATAATCTGCCTGGCGGTTTCAATTACGAAATAGGTTATGAAATATGGAGTAATATTTTTTATAAAATAGGTCTTTCATATCACCACTTTACTTTTATAAATACTGTAGCTGATATTTTAATTCTTGCTTATGTTTTAAAAAAATATTCAAAATATCCAATATTTTCTATGTTTTTATTTTTGGCTGTACAGGGGCTTTCTTTTGAAGTTGATTTATTAAGAAATGCAAAAGCAGTACTTCTTTTTATAATTTCAATTCAATTTATAAAAGAAAGAAAAATAATTCCATTTTTAATTTTAAATATTCTGGGAATGACTTTTCATATAAGTTCGATTATTTATCTTCCAATGTATTTTATATTAAACAGAAATTACAGCAGAAAGATTATACTTCCTCTTATAATTTTAGGAAATATTTATTATATTTTTGATACTAAATTATTTATTCATATTTTAGAATATATGTCTTCTGTTCTTCCTGCTGCTGTGGGTGGAAAAATAACAAGCTATCTTTCAATAATTCCACAGAATTATAAACTTCCAATAGGAACTTTATATTTTGAAAGACTTGTTACATTTATAATGGTATTTTTCTTTCTTCATAAGGAAAAAGGAAGCAGAGAAAAAGAAAATCTATATTCTCTTATAATGGAAAACAGTTTTTATATTTTTTATTTGATTTTCCTTTTTACTTCAGAATTTTTTATTGCTTCAACAAGAATAGGAATTTTATTTATATATGCAAATTGGTTTTTATGGGGAGATATAATTGAAAATTTAAGAAATACAAAAATAAAAGTAGCGGTATTTCTTATAGCTGTTCTGATTGGCGGAAACAGGATTTATAACCATTTTGACTTTAACGGAAATAAAATTCTTTATCGTTATGAAAATATAATTACAGATCACAAATCCTATGAAGAAAAGATGAAAGATTTAGGAAGAGCAAGAAAATTTAAAGATGAAGCAGACGGCAAAGAATTATTAATTTTATATTAGAGGAGAATTATGAAAATATTTTTTACAGCAAATGTTTTATGGGATATATATATTTTCAGGGGCGGAGTTATAAAAGCTCTTGTAGAAGAGGGACATGATGTAACAGTTGTTGCTCCTTATGAAACAAGGGTTGATATGGAAAAAGAATTAGGTGTAAAAGTTATAAATATCAATCTTAATAAGAGGGGAATGAACCCTATAGAAGATATAAAGCTTTTCTTTGAACTTTATAAAATTTATAAAAAAGAAAAGCCTGATATTATTTTTCACTACACAATAAAAGCAAATATTTACGGAAATCTTGCGGCACATTTTGCAAAAATAGAATCTGTGGCAGTTTTGACAGGTTTAGGTTATGCTTTTGTAACAAATTCTATTGTTTCAAAAATTGCAAAATTCCTTTATAAAATTTCTCTTCCGTTGGCAGAAGAAGTATGTGTATTAAATGAAGATGATAAAAACCTTTTAGTTTCAGAAAATATAATAAAGAAAGAAAAAGTTTTTGTTCTGCCAGGAGAAGGAATTAATACAGAAAAATTTCTTCCAATGGAAAAGACAGAAAATTTAAAAGGAGAAAAAATAATTTTCCTTATGATTGCAAGAGCCTTCTTTGATAAAGGTGTAAAAGAATATGTTGAGGCAGCAGAAAATATAAAGAATAAATATCCTGATACAGAGTTTCAATTTTTAGGAGCTTTGGGAGGAAATAGTGTTGCTGGAATAGATGAAAAGCAGATGAAATCTTTTGTTGATAAAGGAATAATAAATTATCTTGGAACAGTAAATGATGTAAGGAAAATTATAAAAAATGCAGACTGCATTGTTCTTCCATCTTACAGAGAGGGAATTTCAAGAACTCTTCTTGAGGGGGCTTCAATGGAAAAACCTCTTATTGCATCAAATGTTACAGGGTGCAGAGAGATAATAATTGACGGGGTTTCAGGTTTTCTTGCTGAGCCTAAAAATTCAGAAGATTTAACTGAAAAAATAGAAAAGTTTTTAAAACTTTCAAAAGATGAAAAAAAATCTTTTGGAAAAGCAGGAAGAGAACATGTGATAACTAATTTTGATGAAAAAATTGTAATTGATATTTACAAAAACAGGTGGTGTAATAAATGATAAGCATTATCGTTCCAATATATAACGTTGAGGTATATCTTGAAGAATGCCTTGATTCTCTTTATAAATTAAATATTCCTGATATGGAAATTATTTTAATAGATGACGGCTCAACAGATAACAGTTATTTAATAGCAAAGAAATATGCTTTAGAATTTCCAGAAAAAACTGTTCTTATTCAAAAAGAAAATGGAGGGCTTTCTTCAGTAAGAAATTTAGGAATAAAAAAGGCTTCTAAAAAATACGTTGCCTTTATAGACAGTGATGATTTTATTGATGAAAAAGTTTTTGAAGAACTTTTAAAAAAAGGCAGTGAAAAAGATTTAGATGTTATTGTTGGAAATCTTATGTATTACAGAGATGGGAAAACAGGAGAACCTTTATTCCGTTCAGAAATTATAAAAAACTGCGGGACAGTTTCTGGAATAGATTTTTTTCACAACACTTTCCTTAAGCCGAAATGTTTTAGAGAAGAAGTTGTGGCAAGTTTTTATAAAAGAGAATTTCTTCTTAAAAATAACCTGTTTTTTACAGAGGGAATTTTACACGAAGACAGCGAATTTACACCAAAAGTTTATTTGGAAGCTGAAAAGGTAGAATATTTTGACTGCCCGTTTTATTTTTACAGACAGCGTTCAGGAAGCATTATGAGTAAGGTTACAGATAAGAGCAATATTTCACTTGAAAAAATATGTTATTCTCTTTATGAAGATTATAAAAACTGTAAATCAGAAAAAGGAAAAAAAGTTCTTTCAAAACTTATAATAAGTTATTATAAAGTTATTCTTTATAGAGCTTATCATAAAGAAGAAAAAGTTTCTGAAGCACAGAAAAAATACAGATGGTTTTTTAAAAATCTTTCAGGATTTAAAAATGGAATTTTTGAAGAGACACTTCTTTATTTTTCTGTAGGACTTACAAATAAAATAAGAAAGATGATAAAAGGAGAAATCACAAATGAACAGAAACAGCCTGAAATTTAAAAATATATGTATTACAGACAGCCTTTATTCACTTCTTATTTTTATGCTTATTTCTGAAAGTAAAATTTCTGAAACTTTTTTTATTTTTGGAAATTCTATAAATATAAATAAAGAAATTTTTAAAGATAATTCTATTATTATAGAAAAAGAAAATGCAGTTTCTAAAATTGACAGCATGAAAAAAAGAATGAAGATGTATTCTTTTATGAAAAATCTTGTTTATAAAAATGATTTAAAAGGGCTTACTGTTTATGGAGGAGACCACCTTACAGGAGCGGGATATTTTATAAAAAATCATGAATTTCGTGTTATAGAAGATGGGATAATAAATTATTATTCTATGCCTGAAGTTGATAAACAGATTGAAAGAGAAAGTTTTTTTTTAAAAATATTTAAGTATGCAACTTATCTTTATTATCCTTACGGTTTCAGTAAGAATGTAAGCAGAATTTATCTTACAAAAGAAACAGATGATATTCCAGAGAGATTAAAAAATAAAGTTGAATTTATTTCGTTAAAAAAATTGTGGGATAATTCTTCAGAGGAAAAGAAAAATGAAATTCTTTATGTTTTTGGCTTGGAAACTTCTCTTTTAAAAGAGCTTTCTGAAAAGGAAAATATTTTACTTACCCAGCCTTTTTCTGAAGATAAAGTTGTGACAGAAGAAGAAAAAATAGAAATTTATAAAAACATAATGAAAAATTATGATGAAGAAAAAACTGTTATAAAAACTCATCCAAGAGAAAAAACTTTTTATAAAGATATATTCCCCAAAGCTGTTATTTTGGATAAACCTTTTCCATTTGAACTTTTTTCTTTAATGGATAGTAATTTTAAAAAAGCGGTTACAATATTTTCTACAAGTGTTATGAACTTGGGAAAAGATGTAGAGATTGATTTTTACGGCTCAAGAATAAATGAAAAACTTCTTAAAAAATTTGGCGATGTAAAACTAGAAGATTTTAAATAAATTAATTACTTTTCTTTGAACAGCCAAAGAAAAGTAACCAAAAGAAAACTGCCCTGCTGGTGAAAAATAATTTTATTAATTTTGTTCTCAAAACTAAAATTCATAAACTCACTTCATTCAGGAATATGAATTTTTACGTTTTGTTCACTGCCTTAATTACAAATTATTTTTCAATGCAGGGAGATTTATAAAAATTTTATTTTTGAATTTTATAAAAGTGTTAATTTTAAATGTTTTTTTACTTTTGTTTTTAAGGAAAAAAGAAAAAAATAAAAATTTTTAAAAAAAATAAAAAAAATGTTTGACAAGATTTTAAAGTTATGGTATTATTATATGCGTTCCTGATGCCGCTTTAGCTCATCTGGTAGAGCAACTGACTTGTAATCAGTAGGTGATTGGTTCGACTCCGATAAGCGGCACCAGATGCCCCGTTCGTTCAGTGGTAAGGACATCAGATTTTCACTCTGGAAACAGGGGTTCGATTCCCCTACGGGGTACCAAATAAGGTACAAATAAAATTTAATATAGATGTAGACGAAGAAGCACTTATCAGAGGTGCGTTGCTTCACGATTATTTTTTATATGATTGGCATGAAAAGGATGATAGTCACAAGTGGCATGGATTCTTCCATCCAATGAAATCTCTAAAAAATGCTATGAGAGATTTTGATATTTCAGAAATAGAAGAGGATATAATAAAGAAGCACATGTTTCCACTGACACCAGTACCACCTAAAACAAAAGAAGGATGGTTAGTTTGTATGGCAGATAAAATCTGTGCTATGAAAGAAACTGTAGAGCCAAGATACAAAAAAGTTTGGAATAAGGTGAAGAGAATAGCTGTATCTTAAAGAAAATTAATAAAAAAATAAATTAAGTAGTATATAAGTGAATAACAAAATCAAAAGATGTCTGATATTTAGGGCATCTTTTTTTGTTTACAATTTTACTTTTAAAAAATACAAAATTGTTATATTTTAATATAATACTTCATATAAAATTTAAATAATAATACAAAATTGATTTAAATTATTAAAAAATCACCCCAAACTATGACAAATTATAACAAGATTAGTCATATCCTAGTATTAAATAATTAAGTATGATAGTATAGGCAAAAGAAAAACAATGACTTGTTTACAAAATAAAGAATACTAGAGGTGATAATATGAAAAATAAAAAAATAAAAATAATTCTTAGTATGCTTTCAATTTTGTTTTTAGGAATAGCGAATACAGCTTTAGGTGCTCAAGATAATATAATTGATAAAATATCAAATAAAAGTTTTAAAAAGCATGTTGTCTTTTATCCACAACATCAAGATGACGAGATTTTATGGGGAGTAAGTGCAATTACAAAGGCTATAGAAGAACGTGGGGCAGACAATGTATATGTTGTACTAGTTTCAGATGGTTCAGGTGTAAATGTTTTTACAAGAAATCCTAGATTTAAAGGACTTTCTAGAAAAGAAAAAGAAACACTTAGAAATAATGAATTTAAAGCAGCTTTATTTGAACTTGGGGTTAAAGAAAAGAATATAATAATACTTGCAGATGATGATAATAAATCTGGAACTCATTATGAACTTATGGAAAAGACTATGCTGAAATTTGAAAATGAACTTGGAAGTGTTACACATGTGGCACATCATTATAAATACGATGACCATATAATGCACAGAAAAAATGGAGAAGTTTTGAAAAGACTTAGCGATGAGCACAAAATAAAGGATGCTAGATATTTTATGAAACCAAAATACATAAAATATATACCAGAAGACAAAAGAGAATACTATAAATCAGAAACTGAAGCTGAAAGAGATAGAGCTAAAAAGGCTATGGATCAGTACAAGGTTATAGATGAAAATAGAGGGAAATTGGGAATAGGATATACATCTGCCCATTCGTACTTCGATTATTTATATAAAGATCCTGATTATACATCAGTATTAAGTATTTACTAAATAAAAGGCGATTGAAAGATTTCAATCGCCTTTGGTTTGTTATTATA
>ENA-OWPF01000106-OWPF01000106.1-human-gut-metagenome-genome-assembly--contig:-NODE-106-length-93877-cov-9.009038_pt1 | contig 93877 bp, 85 predicted proteins | sample MGYA00248261_ERZ651840 | MGnify/ENA primary metagenome ERZ651840 (study PRJEB26924, sample SAMEA4378268) | human gut metagenome | biome: human gut; feature: human-associated habitat; material: faeces... | reverse complement strand
GACTAGCAGAGCCGACGAATTAAAAATTTTATTTATTAAATTTTTAATTTGTTCATTAACTTTTATATGCACAAAGAAAATGAATATTAATAGATTTCATTGATGAAAACTTTTAGCAGAAGTTTTAAATTTACAGGCATCTTTATCATATTTTTTACAGCAATAAGATTTTCAATTCTGTCGAAATTCTTTATAAGATAACACATATAATTGCAGATTTCCTGTGATAAAACCCTGTCATTTTCTACTGCAAAATAAATATTTTCCGCAAAAGAGAGTTTATCTATCTCATTTATATACTGTCTGCTTGTAAAAAAATCTCTTAAAGATTTATAAATTTTTATTTTATTTTCTATATTCGGCTCCGCCAAATAATTTTTTATAAAATTTCCTATTTCATTATAAGGTTCTCCCAAATTTAAATCAATTCCTGTTTCTTTGTATTCTAAAATTTCTTTTCCTTTTCCAAGAAAGAAATTATATTCTTTCTGAGAAATACCTAGCTCTTCAGCACTTCTCATTTTTATTTTTAAAAACATAGACCTTGATTTTATTGTTGGAAGTATGTTTAAATTATTTGCCAAAAGAATAAAGAAATCTCCCTTTTCTGGCTCTTCAATCATTTTCAAAAGAGCATTGGCAGCTTCTTTTTTCATTTTTTCAACATCTTTCAAAATAAAGATTCTGTTTCCCCCCTCGTAAGAAGCTGTTGAAACTCTATAAGCTATTTCACGAACTTGATCTATCTTTATTCCATTAGAATCCTCATATATTTCTAAATCCCCGTGAGTAAGACTATTTATTCTCAAACAGCTGTCACATACTCCACAGAAATCATTTTCTGCGTTTTTACATGTAAGGGCTTTGGCATAAGCAAGAGCAAATTCCATCAAAAGTTCCCTGTCTTCTCCATAGAAAATGTAAGTTCCCTGTTCTCTTCTGCTCTTAAGCTCATTTATTAAAAAACTTTTAGCCTCTTCATTGGAAATTATATCTTTAAACATTTTTATCTTTCTGCTTTCTCAATTTTCTTTAACACTTTTAGTTGATCCATTGCCATTCCTGCACCGACAACCACACTTAAAAGAGGATTTTCAGCAAGTCTTACACTAAGATGAGTATGCTGAGAAATAAGCACAGGGAAATTTTTAATAAGAGAACCTCCGCCTGCCATTACAATTCCTCTGTCAACTATATCGGCTGCAAGTTCAGGAGGAGTTTTTTCAAGAACTTCTTTTACACAAGTAACTATTTCCATAAGAGAATCTGAAATTGCTTCTCTTACTTCCTCTGATGTTATTGTAATTGATTTTGGAAGTCCCATAATTAAGTCTCTTCCTTTTACAACAAGACTTTCTTCTTCTTCCAAAGGAATAGCTGTTCCTATTTTTATTTTTATCTCTTCAGCTGTTTTATCTCCGATTAAAAGATTATGAGTTTTTTTGATATATTTTATAATATCCATATCAAAATTATTGCTGGCTGTTCTTATAGTTTTACTTACAACAGTTCCTCCAAAAGATATTACAGCAACGTCAGTAGATCCTCCACCAATATCAACTATCATATTTCCTGTTGGAGCAGAAATATCAATTCCTGCACCAAGGGCTGCTGCTCTTGCTTCTTCTATAAGGTAAGCTCTCTTTGCTCCTGCTGAAAGAGCTGCTTCAAGAACGGCTCTTTTTTCAACACCTGTTACATCTATTGGAACACAGATCATAACATCAGGCATAAAAATTGTATTTCCAAAAACTTTTTTGATAAAATATTTTATCATAGCTTCTGTCACATCATAATCAGCAATTACTCCCTCACTCAAAGGTTTAATTGCAACAATGGAATCAGGAGTTTTACCAATCATTTCTTTTGCTTCGTTTCCTACTGCAAGAACTTTTCTTGTTTCTTTTTCAACTGCAACAACTGAAGGTTCATTTAAAACTATTTTTTTCTGTTTTTTACTGTAAACAAGTGTATTGGCAGTTCCAAGGTCTATTCCTATACCTTTTCCCGAACCAAAATTAAAATTAAATAATCCCATGCTATTTATCCTCTCCATTTAAATTTTTTCTGATAATATTTTTTATCTCATCAATTCTGCCATCAATATACAATGCACCTATATACGCTTCAAAACCTGTGGCTTCTCTATACTCCATAACAGTGCATGATCTGGGAAAAGTTTTTATATTTCCATTTTTGCTTCTATTTATCAGCTGTTTATATTTTTCATCAACTTCATCAAAAATATCTCTAAGTATTCTGCTCTGAATTTTTGCATTTACAGATTCTACTACATGTTTATTAAGATTTCTTATATTATATCCTTTTAATATAAAAAACTCTCTCACGTATAGTTCCCATACAGAATCACCTAAATAAGCCAAAACAATTCCGCTTGTTTCTCTTAAATCTATAGGGACCATGTAGTTTTATCCTTTCCATCTTTTATTTTTATTCCCATTTCACCAAGTCTGTCTCTTATCTTGTCAGATAATCCCCAGTTCTTTTCAGCTCTTGCTTCTCTTCTTAGTTCAAGAATAAATTCAACAAGTTCAGATGTTAAATTTCCTATATTTTCATCATTTTTTAGAAGAACTCCAAGAACTTCTTCCATTATATATCTTATGTAAGTTTCTGCTGCTGCAAGATTTTTCATTCCCTCTTCTGAAACTTTTTCAGTATCTGTATATTTATTTACTTCTTTCACAAGTTCAAATATCGCTCCTATAGCTTGGGCTGTATTAAAATCTTCATCCATAGCAGCAATAAATTTTTCTTTTGTTTCTTCAAGGTATGAAGCTAATCCCTTTAAGTCGTCTCCATCTTCGCTAGCTTTTTCAGAAAGTTTTTCTTTTATTCTAAGAACTGCATTATCTATTCTTTCAAGACCAGCTTTACTTTGAGTAAGCTCCGCATCTGAAAAATCTATTGGTTTTCTGTAATGAGCACTTAAAACGAAAAATCTTATAACTCTTCCTTCGTAATGCTCTAGAACTTCTCTAAGCAGGAAGAAGTTTCCTAAAGATTTTGACATTTTTTCCCCGTTTACATTTATATATCCGTTGTGCATCCAATATCTTGCATATTCTCCATGACTGCTGCATCTTGACTGTGCAATTTCATTTTCGTGGTGAGGGAATATTAAATCTTGTCCTCCACCATGAATATCAAATGTATCTCCTAAGTATTTGCTAGACATTGCAGAACACTCAATATGCCATCCTGGTCTTCCTTTTCCCCAAGGAGAATCCCAGCTAGGCTCTCCCTCTTTTGCTTTTTTCCAAAGAGCAAAGTCAACTGGAGAACGTTTTATATCGTTTACTTCTATTCTAGCTCCTGCTTTAAGATTTTCTATATTTTGTCCAGAAAGGCATCCATAATCATCTTTATCTTTTTCAACTTCAAAATAAACGTCTCCGTTTACTTCATAAGCATATCCTCCGTCTATAAGACTTTGAATTATTCTTATCATATCACCAATATGTTCTGTGGCTCTAGGTCTTATCATTCCCTCTTCTTTAAGATTTACTTTTTTAGTATCTTCAAAGTAGGCATTTATATATTTGTGAGCAATTTCTTTAAGAGAAACTCCCTCTTGATTTGCTCTTGCTATCATTTTATCGTCCACATCTGTAAAGTTTTGAACATAAGTAACTTTGTATCCTCTGTATTCAAAATATCTTCTTACAGTATCAAAAAATATTGCTGGACGGGCATTTCCAATATGGATATAATTGTAGACTGTCGGTCCGCATACATACATTGAAATCTCATTTGGTTTTAAAGGAACAAGTTCTTCAAGTCTTTTGTTCATTGTATTGTATACTCTTATCATAAATCTATCCTCCTAGTATTATTTTTCCAATTCTATTTCTGCTTTTATTCTAAGTCTATCAGGTGCATAAAAACCATCTACCTGAACTTTTCCATAGTATGTGTCAAGTTCTCCTGTCAAAAATTGATTATCTTCCACCACTTTTGGATTTTCAACAGGAACAAATGTATCTTTTCCTATACAGATATAAATATTTCCCTTTATATCTTTTTCAATATTTATATTCTCGTCATTTTTTAAATATTCTACAAACATTTCAGCATTTTGAGAAGATTTAAGTCCTAAAAGGTAATTGCCATTTTCAAGGTCAATTACCATTTCTCCATTAAGTTCAGAAATCATATCAGCAAAACCTTTGGCAAAAAGCTCCTGAATAAGATTAGTTTTGTGACTGCTCTTTGCTTTATATGACAATGCTCTTAAAATAAAAGTATCCATTTTTTTAAGATTCGCTGTAGAAATATAAAGCCTATTATTTGCAATATATTTATTCATTCTTCTTCTTTTAGGCTGAACATTTAAATCTTTTATAATTTCATTATCCCCATATATACATCCATCTAAAAATACTTTATTTCCTCTAGTATCTCCCGAAACTATTATTCTGTCAATACCGAAAAGTCTTTCTCTCTCTTGATTTAACATCAAAGCTCCAAGCCCTGATTCTGCTTTTTCATTTAATATTTTTATAGCTTTAAGACTTTTTTTATTTTTATTAAAAATAATTTCATCTATTTTTTCTGTATCTCCTCCAATAAAGAAAAGACCTCTGTGAGGTTTTAAAAATATTTCTTCCTTATGGGAAATTCCAATCTCATCTTTATACTCATCTTTAAGTTCGTAAAAATAATCTTCTCTAAAATCAAAATATTTTTTTAATTTTATAAGCATAAAAGGATGGTAAGCTCCCATATCAACTATACCTACTATATTAAATCTGCTGCTGTATATTTTACTTTGAGATAGAAGACAAATATTTTTTATTTTTTCTACTATATCTTTTTCTGCTATTTTTTCTGTTCCAAAAGTTTCTTCAATTTTTCTCAATTTTTCCCTATTGATATTTTTATTGATGTAAATAAAAGTTGTTCTGTCAGTTATAAAATCATCGGGAGTAAGTTTATACAAATATTTAAAAATTAAAACTCCAAACACTGCTATTATGATTACAGACAGCAATGCTTTGACTAATCTTCTCATTAATCCTCCTGACTTTAAAATAATTATTTCATTATTCTTTCTATCTCTTTTTTTATAACTTCCAAATTATTTTCATTATCCAAACATGAATTATATTTTGCTTTGTCTATATCTTTTAAGTCTATATTTATTATACTTAATTTCTCTGCAAATTTCTCTGTTTTTTCTATAATTTTTCCATATGGAGAAACAGCAAAAGAACTTCCCGTAAAAACAACACCATCTTCAGTTCCAACTCTGTTTACTGTTAATGTAAAATTTTTATTATATACTGAACTTGCTTTAGCTACTGCTTCATAAATAGAAACTTCATCTTCTGCAGGAAGACTTTCATTTACAAGATTAAAAATAATTTCTGCTCCATCTTGTGATAAAATTCCATTTACCATTGGATTAAGTCCCTCTTCACCAAGAGTTATTCCAAAAACTCCATGTCTGCTTTTAAAAGATTTTATCTCTTTTCCTCTTGAAAAACTTCTTGATTCGCTTCCGCCGAAACAGTTTGATAAAAATACTTTTTTATGTACAGCTAAAATCTTTCCATCTTCAAGACAGTATCCGCAGTTATAAAATTTTTTATTTTCTTTTAAAACTCCGCCGAAAATTAAAGTTATTTTTCTGCTTAATTCTAAAAGTTTTTCAGGAATTTCAGAAAGAGCTGCCTGAAAAACTCCATCTTCAAGAAGAGTTCCTGTTAAAGAAAGCTCCGGAAAAACTGCTGCATCACAATTTTCTTTTACTCCCTCTTCTCCATCTCTTAATATTTTTTCCAAATTCTTTTCCACATCTCCAAGATATGGTTTCATTTGCGAAATTAAAATTTTCATTTTAGTCTCCTTCCCGCTTCAAAAAACTTATATCCTCTATTGTTGTTATTTTTATATTTCCATAATCACCAAGTGATATTTTAACTTTTCCACCGTATTTTTCTACAAGAGATGAATCATCTGTTCCGAGAAAATTTTCCTCTTTTGCTTTTTCATAAGCTTCAATAAGAATTTTTCCTCTGAATACCTGCGGAGTCTGTGCTGCAACAAGAGTTGACCTCACAGGAGTTGAAATTATTATTCCCTCTTCATTTACAACTTTTATTGTGTCTTTTACAGGAACACCTACAACAACACCATCTATATGTGAATTATCTTTAAGTTCGTTAAGAGCACTCTCTAAATATTTTTCCTTAAAAAATGGTCTCACTCCATCTTGAACAGCTATTGTTGAGTTTTTATCACAAAATTTAAGGGCATTGTATATTGAATCCTGTCTTTCTCTTCCCCCCTCTGCAATATATTTTACTTTTGTGATTTTAAATTTTTCACACATATTTTTAACTTCTTCTTTAAGTTCTTTTCCTGTTACAACAATAATATCACTTATTAATTTTGATTTTTCACCAATTTCAAGAACATTTATAAAAAGAGGTTTTCCATTATGTTCAAGAAATTGTTTCGGGTAAGAAAGACCCATACGTTTTCCTACCCCTGCTGCTGCAACTATAAGTGTATATCTTATTTCAGAGTTACTACTGAACAACCTACACCACCTTCACCTTGTCCGCCGAATCTAAATTCTTTTACATATCTGCAAGTTTTTAAATATTCAACAATTCCTTTTCTCAATGCTCCTGTTCCATTTCCATGAACAACCTGCACTTCTTTATATCCATTAAGCATAGCTCTGTCAAAATATGATTCAAGTTCATAGATTGCTTCTTCAACCATTTTTCCTCTTAAATCAATTTTTGGTTTTACACTTGTTCTGCTTGAAGTAGAAGCAGATGTATAAGTTTTTTCTTTTTTCTCTGTTATTTTCTTAAGGTCGTCAAGAGGAACTTCCAATTTTAAAATTCCAGCCTGAATAAATGCTGTTTCTTTAGAAAGATTTATTTTTAAAACTACAGCATATTGTTTAAGACTTAATACAAGAACTTTTTCTCCCTCTTTTATGTCAACTTTTCTCACTGTCTTAGGTTTCTGCTCAACATTTGCTTTTTTCTCTTGGTCAAGACTTGTTCTAAGCATATTAAGACTTTTTTGAACATTTTTCATATCATCTTTTTTATTTTCTTCAGATTGAAGTTTTTTAACAAGAGCCGCAGCTTTATTCTGCATATCTTTAATCATTGCATCTGCTTTTTCATATGCTTCTTTTAGAATAAGATTTTTTTCAGCTTCAAGCTGTCTCAATCTTTCTTCATACTCTTCCTGGTCTTTTTTAGCTTTTTGTTTAAGTCTTTCAACTTCAACCTGCATAGCTTCAAGTTCATCAGCTTTATCTTTTATATTTGAAATCATTTTTTCAACTTTTTTATTTTCATCGCTTATATATGATTTTGCTTTTTCTATAACTTCATCACACACACCTAATCTTTTTGCAATAGTAAGTGCATTACTTTCTCCGGGAATTCCTATAAGAAGTCTGTATGTTGGAGAAAGTGTATCAGCATTAAATTCCATTGAAGCTGTTTCAATCTCTTCTTCATTGTATCCATATGCTTTAACTTCACTGTAGTGAGTTGTTATCATAGATTTTACTTTTCTGTCTTTTAAATAATCAATAACTGCCATTGCAAAAGCAGAACCTTCAACAGGGTCTGTTCCTGAACCAAGCTCATCAAGAAGAACCAGAGAATTTTTTGTCACACTTGATAAAATTTCCTGAACATTTTTAAGATGTGCAGAGAAAGATGAAAGTGACTGTTCAATACTCTGCTCGTCTCCAATGTCTGCATACACTCCTGAGAAAAATCCTATGCTTGAAGTTTCTTTTGCCGGAATTGGTATTCCTGCAAGAGCCATAAGAGTAAGAAGACCTGCAACTTTAAGAGCAACAGTTTTTCCTCCTGTATTCGGCCCTGTTATAAGAAGAGTGTTGTACTTTCTTCCTATTTCAAATGTAAGAGGAACAACCTTATCTTTTTCAATAAAAGGGTGTCTTCCTTCAACTATGGAAAGCTGCTCTCTTGCATTTATCTCAGGAATTGCACAGCTGTTTTCTATTGCATATCTTGATTTTCCGTTTAAGAAATCTAGTTCTAAAACACCTTCTCCTATTTTTCTTATATCTTCAACATTCATTCTTATCTGGTCTGTAATTCTTAAAAGAATTTTTCTTATCTCTTCTCTTTCTCTTGCTTCAAGCTCTCTCATTTTATTGTTAAGAGAAACTATTGAAAGAGGCTCGATAAATACTGTCTGTCCGCTTGAAGATCTGTCATGTTCAATTCCTTTTATAAGACCTTTAAAATCTAATTTTACAGGAATAACACTTCTTCCGTCACGGATTGTAACTATCTTTTCTTGAATAGCTTTTGAATAAGCTTCATTTGAAAACATATCATCAAATTTTCTTTTTATATTTGCTGATAAAAGTTTTTTCTGAGCTCTCAAATCTCTTAAGTCAAGAGAAGCATCATCTTGAATTTTTTTCTCGTTGTCTATTGTTTTATTTATTATATCTTCAATAAATTTTACAACGGGAACTGATAAAAATTTTCCTTTTAATTCTTTATACTTATCTAAATCTTCAAGCCTGTTTTTAAAAAGTCTCATAAGTCTCATATTTTGATTTATGTCATAAAGTTCTTCAGGCTCAAAATACATTCCCATAAGGTCGCATTTTTTTAATATCTCTAAAATATTTTTCATTCCGGCAGTTTCAATTCCGCCGTCATATTTTGAAAAATCTATAAAGTCTCTTACAATTTCAAAGTCTTTTCTTAATGAGTTTATATCTTTGTAAATTCCAAGTTCATAAACTCTCTCTTTGTTTTTTTCAATAACCATATATTCATTAAGAACATCTTTAAGTTTATTAAATTCTAATATATTATGGCTGTGAGTATTCAATCTTATCACCTTTTTTCTATATAATTTTACATTATATTATACCATACCACAGTGAAATATTGATAATACTTTATTTCACTGTAAAAATTTTTTAAAAAGTTTTACTCTTTTTTTTACTTTTCTTTTTAATTTGTTTAAAAAGTCCTTGATATATTTTCTATATAATGATATAATAATTTGCAATAATTATTTTAGGGGGAGGTGCTGATCAATGCAAAGATGTGAAATTTCTGGTAAAGGAATTACTTTCGGAAACCAAATATCTCACTCTCACAGATTAACAGGAAGAGTTTGGAAACCAAATCTACAACCAGTTACTGTTGTTATCAACGGACAAACATTAAAACTTAAAGTTTGTACTAAAGTTCTTAAGTCTATAAAAGGAGCTTCTGAAACTGAATTAATGCAAATTTTAAAAGCAAATGCTAATACTTTAAGTCCAAGAATTACTAAAGCTCTAAGCAAATAGTAAAAACTTATAACTTATATGTATTAAAAAAAAGACAGCTTGTTTTACTTAACAAAGCATGTCTTTTTTTTATACTTCATTTTTTATATTTTTAATCTTTCATTTCTTCTCTAAGCTGTTTCATCCAGTTCTGAATTCTTCCTTCTGTAAGTTCTTTCTGATTTTTATCATCTATTGCAAGACCTATAAATTTTCCTTTTTCAACACTTCTTGATTCTTCAAAATCATATCCCTCTGCTGATGTTCTTCCAATAAGTTTTATATTATTATATTTTATATATGTATAAATAACATTCATTCCCTCTACAAAAGTTTTTCCAAAAAATTCCTGATCTCCAACTCCTATAAGAGCAACTTTTCTTCCGCCGAAATCTTTTCCTCCTAAAAATTTAAGATGGTTCTCCCAGCTTTTCTGTACATCTCCTCTGTTCCAGCTTGATGTTGCAAATATAAGCATATCATAGTTATCAATTTTTTCTTCTACTTCAGCTGCATTCATAACGTCTGCTCCAAGAAGCTCTCCTGCTCTTTCAGACACTCTTTTAGTTACTCCTGTTGTGCTTCCATAGAAAATTCCTATTTTCATTACTTCTTTCCTCCTGATTTTTTAAATCTATTTTAAAAAATAATTATATCATATAGACGTAAAAAATATACAAAAAGTATAAAATTTATCTTCTGCACAAAAATTTTTTTAATCTATAAAATTTTATTTTGATATTTTTACTTCTTTCAATATGGTATAATTAGTTGTAAGAATTTTTAAGGAGGATTTTATTTTGGTTTACTTTTTATATGGGGATATACCTTTACAATTAAAATATGATGAACTTATTAAAAAAATAAAAGAAGAAAATACTGGTATACCTGAACAATATTTTGATGTTACTCAAGATGAAACAGATAGTATTTTTCAAGCTCTTTCTACAAATTCAATGTTTATTCCAAAGTCTCTTATTATTATAAAGAGGCTTGAAAAAATGAAAGGACTTAATAATTTTATTAAATCTTTAGGAGAATTTAACTATTCTCAAAAAATTATAATTTTAATATACGAAGAAACTTTAAATGATTATGGAAAAACAGAAAATCCTTTAGAAAAAGCTCTTACTATGAAAAATCTTGAAACTGTTGCAAAGCCTATATGTGCAAGAAAAGAAAAAGAGAAGAAATCTCTGCAGTTCTTCGTTGAAAAAGAACTTAAATGCACTGAATATGAAGCTGAAAAATTTATTGAAATGGTTGGAGAAGATTTCTTAAAAATAAAAAATGAAATAGCAAAAGTAGAAAACTTTTTAAACGGCGAACAGTTTAATCTTGAAAAAATAAAAAATATTCTTTCTGTAAACACTGAATACAATCTCTACAAACTTACAGAAAATTTTCTTTACAATAAAGAAAACAAAAATCTTATTGAACATTTAAAAGCAGAAAAAAATTATATGCTTTTCCTTAATATTTTAGGAGAAGAGCTTACAATTCTTCTTAAACTTAAAGATCTTTCTCAAAGGGGAATTATAAAAAAAGGAATGTCATACAATACATTTAAAGCTGATATTTACCCTTCAATAAAAAAAGATTTTAAAATTAATTCTTTTAGATTTACAGCTGAATATCCGCTGTTTTTAAAATTTAAATATCTTGATTTATACTCTATGGATTTTTACAAAAAGAAAATGAAAGATACACTGATTATTGAGTATAAAATAAAAACAGGACAAATTGAAAATGATATAGGAATGGAAAAATTTATTCTTGAATTTTTTCTTTAATTTAATTAATATATAAATAAATATTTTTACAGTCTGCTTCAGGGCAGTTAAAAGGGAAGAGGAGTGAAATTCTCCCATGGTCCCGCCACTGTGATGATGATGAAAGCATAAAATCCACTGAAACAAATGTTTTGGGAAGGTATGCCGGTAAGATGATTCTAAATCAGGAGACCTGCTGTAAAAATCAATGTTTTACTGCCTGCGAGGACAGGAGAAGTAATGACTTTTTGTCATGGACTTCTCTCAATTTTAATTGGGAGTTTTTTTATTCCCAAAATTTATATGAGGAGGTTTTTATGAAAAAATTATTTGCTGCAATGATGATGGCTGCAACTATGTCTGCTGCCCTATACGGTGAAGAAGGGGGATTTGTGAAATCTGATTTTTACAAAACAATGGAAAAAAATGACAAAGCATCTGTTCTGATGGTACACTTTGGAACAACCTTTGATGACACAAGAAAAAATACTATCGATGCTGTCAATGATGAAGCCAAAAAAGAATTTCCTGATATGGAAATAAGAGAGGCTTACACATCAAGAATTATTATGAGAAGATTAAAAGAAAGAGGAATTGTAAAAGATAATCCTGCTGAAGCTCTTGATAAACTTGCCAAAGAAGGATACACTCACATAATAGTTCAGCCTACAAATGTAATAAATGGTGTTGAATCAAAAACCCTTGAACAACAGCTTGAAATGTACAAAGATAAATTTAAAGAAATAAGAACAGGTTCTGCTCTTCTTTCTACTCCAGAAGACTATAAAGCTGTTGCTGAAATTATAGACAAAGAAGTTGGAAAAGTTACTGATAATGAAGCAGTGGTTCTTGTAGGACATGGAACTCACGACAATGGAAATGCAGCTTATCCCGCTATGGATTATACTGCAAAATCTATGGGATATAAATTCTATGTTGGAACTATTGAAGGTTTTCCAGAATTTGATGATGTTGTAAGAGGACTTAAAAAAGATAATATCAAAAAAGTTATTCTTATGCCTTTCATGTTTGTTGCTGGTGATCATGCTAATAATGATATCGCTGTTGACTGGAAAGAAGCACTTGAAAAAGAAGGATTTATTGTTGAAGTCAAGCTTACAAGTCTTGGTATGATGGAAGATATTAGAAAAATGTTTATAGATCATGCTAAATTTATGCTTGAAAATAAAAAAGAAGATATGATTTCAAAAAAACTTTTCTATAGCACACAAAAAGATTAATATAAAAAATAAAAAGACTGCTGCAAATTTACAGCAGTTTTTTTATTTTTTGCCAATGTATAATTAATTTTAACTATTTTCATTTTTATTATACAAAAAAGTGATAAGATGTTTTTTTGCTGGACTTTTTAATAGATTTGTACTATTATGTATTCGCTAAATATATATGTTTATTATTTTATATATTTATTTTTTTTATATTTTATTTCTCAGTCATTTTTTTTATTTATCGGAGGGTTGATTTTTATGATTTTTCACAATGTGATTGCTGATGCCCTGACTCTTATTGCTATACTTAACCCATTCGGGAATGTTCCTCTTTTTGTCAGCATGAGTGATGGAATGGATAAAGAAGTCCGTGCAAAGCTTTTTAAAACAATAGCTGTTACAGGTTTTTCTATTATGCTTATATTTGGTCTCGTGGGAGAATTTCTTATGAAGAATCTTTATAAGATAGAAATGAAAGAGCTTAGAATTGCAGGGGGATTCCTTCTTGCTGGTCTTGCTTTCAGAAATATTTTGTTCCCTCCTAAAAAAGCCAAAGATAATGATATGCTTTCACTTACTGCTGAAGATCAGGTTAAACAAGGAGTTATTCCAATGGCTTTTCCAATGATGGTTGGTCCTGGAAGTCTTGCAACAATGCTTATTGTAAAATCACAGACTGGGGTTGTCCAAAGTACACTTTCTCTTATTATCGCTTTTTCGGTTATAGGATTTATCCTTTACATTGGAACATTTATAGAAAAACTTTTAGGAAAATTAGTTCTTTATATCCTTTCAAGAGTCATGCAGGTATTTATCATGTCCATAGGAGTAAGAATTTTTATTTCAGGTGTTCTTGAAGTAATCGCTAAAAGTAAATAAACATATAAAAGGACTATTGTAATTTTTTCAAATACAATAGTTCTTTTTTATTTTCAATTAATAAAACACTTAAAAGAAAAAAGAATAATTTTTTAAAATTTTTCTTGATTTTTTTTTATTTTTGTTTTATACTTAGCTCAATAAAAGGAAACAAAAAATTATAAAAATAAAACAGTGTAAATGATTAAAAAAGGAGGAAATATGTTTGTAATACTTAGCATAATATTTGTCATATGTGCCATAATAATATCAATAATAAGCACAACTAAATATGCAGATAGTTTTGTTAGGGTAATTTATAATCATATTTCATTATTTTTATTTAAATACAGTCTTATATAATTATAAAACCAAATAAATTTTGGTTTAAATTTTATAAGAATATTTAAAAATATAAACTAATTTGATTTTAAGAACAGCCTGACAAAAGCTGTTCTTTTTTTATTAAAATTTTTACAAAATAAATAAAGTTAAAATATATTTTTTAAGGGGGAAATCATTATGAAAAAATTTAACACAGTATTATTAGGAGCAACTTTACTTTTAGCAGCATGTGGAGGAGGAAAAGAAGAAGTTAAAGAAGCTGAAACAATCAAAATCGGTTGTACTGCACCTTTAACTGGACCTCTTGCTATTTATGGAGTAACATCAACAAATGGATCAAAACTTGCTATGGATGAAATTAACAAAAACGGCGGAATTTTAGGAAAACAAGTTGAATTCACTGTTCTTGACTCTAAAGGAGACCCTACTGAAGCTATTACTGCTTACAACAGACTAGTTGATGAAGGAATTGTTGCATTTATCGGTGATGCACCTTCAAAACCAACTCTTGCTATTGCTGAAGTAGCTGCTCAAGACAATATGCCTATGATTACACCAAACGGAACTCAATTTAACATCACAGAAGCTGGACCAAATGTATTCCGTACTTGTTTCACTGACCCTTACCAAGGAGTTGTTCTTGCAAACTTTGCAAAAAATAATTTAAAAGTAGAAACTGTTGCTATTCTTGTTAATAACTCAAGTGACTATTCTGATGGAGTTTCAAAAGCATTTCTTGAACAGGCTGAAAAACTTGGCCTAAAAGTTGTCGCTAAAGAAGGATATTCTGATGGAGATAAAGATTTCAGAGCCCAACTTACAAAAATTCTTCCTACAAATCCTGAAGTTCTTGTAATTCCTGATTATTATGAACAAGCTGCACTTATTACTGTTCAAGCTAGAGAAGTAGGACTTAAATCTACTTTCATTGGTCCAGACGGTTGGGACGGAGTTGCAAAAACTCTTGATGCTAGTGCATATGGAGCTGTTGAAAATTCATATTTCACAAACCATTACTCTTTGGAAGATCAATCTCCAAAAGTTCAAAACTTTGTAAAAGCATATAAAGAAGTTTACAATGAAGATCCATCTTCATTTGCGGCTCTTTCTTATGACTCTGCTTATATGATGAAAGCTGCTATCGAAAAAGCTGGTACAACTGAAAAACAAGCTGTAATTGATGCTTTAAAAGAACTTAACTATGATGGTGTAACTGGTCATTTAACATTTGATGAAAAAAATAATCCTGTTAAAGATGTTACTGTGTTAAAAATTGTAAATGGAGAATATACATTTGACTCTGTTGTAAAACCTGAATAAAAATAATTTCTATATTAAATGGAGCTGATACAAATAAAATTGTACCAGCTCCAAAAATTTATTTTTTTAATCTAAGTTCAAAAAATTCTGAAATAGGGAGTTCAACTTTTATATTATATTTTGGAATTTCACAATAAAAAGAATTAAGATAAAGAGATTTTTCATCATCTTTTATTCCATATCTTGTATCACCAATTATTGGATATCCCATATCTGAAAGCTGTACTCTAAGCTGATGAGTTCTTCCTGTTATAAGTTCAGCCTCAAGAAGAGTGATATTCTTTCCATGCTTCAAAGTTTTAAAAATCGTAATTGCTTCTTTTCCCTCAGGATCATCTTGAGAAGTTACAACTACACTTTCCTCTTCTTTTTTAAGATAATTATCAATAATAAATTTTTCTTTTTCTATTATTCCATGAACTAAAACATAATATTTTTTCTTAATATTATTTTCTCTTATCTCTTCAGTTAAAATTCTTGTAGAAATTTTATTTTTAGCACCAATTATAAGACCAGAAGTTTTTCTGTCTATTCTGTTTACAAAGTTAAAGCTGTTGTTTCCAAAATATGATTTAAACATCTCTGAAATTCCATAATCATATCCGCTTCCTTTGTGCATAACGACATCTTTTTTCTTATTAAATATAATAAGATCATCGTTTTCAAAAACTATTCCTTTTTTTAATTCCTCTTTTTCTTTAAGTGAAAGTTTTACAAATGGTTCTTCTTTTATCTCTTCTTCAGAAACATCAAGACCTATAAAAACCTTATCTCCCTCTACAAGACGATAGTTTTCTTTTTTCTTTTTATTATTAACTTTTATCTTTCCTATTCTCATCGCTTTAAAAATTTCAGTTAAAGGAGTTGATTTAAGTTTTTTTCTTAAATATCTGTCAAGTCTTACTCCCTCGTCTTCTTTTTCTATTATATATTTCATATTTACCTCTAAAATTTATGTATTTTTACACTGTGAACTATTCCCAGCATTAAAAATCCAAATACAAAAGAACTTCCTCCATAGCTCATAAAAAGAAGAGGAAGCCCTGTAACAGGCATCACTCCCATTATCATTCCCACATTTATAACCACATGGAAGAAAAAAATGCTGGCTATTCCATAACAGATAAGTTTTCCATATCTGTCTTCTGACGAATCACCTATTTTTATAATATTCATTATAAGAGCAAGATATAAAACTAAAAGTAGAACTCCCCCTGCAAACCCTCTCTCTTCAAGAAAAACCGATCCTATAAAATCTGTGTGAGATTCAGGAAGAAATCTAAGCTTGCTTTGTGTTCCCTGTAAGAATCCTTTTCCAAACATTCCACCAGAACCTATTGCTATCTTAGACTGAACCACATTCCATCCGCTATTCATAAGGTCGGCTTCTGGATTTAAAAATGTCTGAATTCTTGTTCTCTGATAATCTTTTAATAAAAAGAAATATGCTATAGGTATGCTTGCAGCTCCCAAAATTCCAACTTGAAAAATTGCTTTCCAATCTATTCCATAAACGAAAATCATTACCAGATATATGAAAATAAGAACAAGAGATGTTCCAAGATCTGGCTGATTTAAAACTAAAAGGAAAATAGGAAGAATATGCAGTCCTGATAAAAACATATCTTTAAGACCTCTAAAATTTTTTCCGTAATCTATTATTAAAATCTCCGCAAACGAAAGAACTAAAAAAAGTTTTGCAAACTCTGAAGGCTGAACACTTATAACTCCCAAGTCAATCCATCTTTTAGCTCCCTTTGCTTCATCTCCAAATATATAAACGGCAGCAAGCATCAAAATATTTACAGCATAAATAAACTTATAATATTTTGCATATTTTCTATAATCTATAAATGAAACAGCAAAATAAACAAAAACTCCAATCCCTGTCCAAATTATCTCTTTTTTAAAAAATGAAAGAGTTCTGTGAGCAGTTGCTGTATAAACAGCAGTAAGACTTAAAGCTATTATTAAAAATATTTTTAAAATAAGAGTATGGTCCATCTTTTTTATTTTTTTCAAAGCTATGGTTACATCTCTTTTATCTATCAATCCCATTCTTGCTCCTTGCTGTTTTTATACCAATTATTTTCCTGTATGTCCAAATCCGCCGCTAGATCTTTCACTGTCAGAAAGTTCGTCCGCTTCAACTAAATCCATTTGATACACTCTGCTTAAAACAAGCTGTGCTATTCTTTCTCCAGGCTCAACTGTATATTCATCTTTACTTAAGTTTATCATTATAACTCCAATTTCTCCACGATAGTCACTGTCTATTGTTCCAGGAGTATTTGCCATTGAAATCCCATGTTTTAAAGCAAGACCGCTTCTTGGTCTCACCTGCACTTCATATCCCATAGGTATTTCCATTTTTATTCCTGTGGGAATTAATTTTCTTTCAAGGCTTCCAAGTGTAACAGGCTCAGTAATATTTGCTCTTACATCCATTCCTGCTGCTCCCTCTGTCATATACATAGGTTTTGTTACACCTTTATCTAAAATCACTTTTACTGTTACTTTTTCCATTGTGCTGTCTCCTTAAATTATTTATATATTTCCTAAAATAGTTTTTGAATAATATTTTTTATCAAACATTTCTTGTGCAGCCTTTTTTATATCTTCAACAGTTATTTTTTCTATCTGATCTAAAATTTCATCAAGACTTTTAATCTCTTTATAAAGAAGATATGAATTTGCCATTCTGTTCATTCTTCCTTTACTGCTTTCAAGACCAAATGTCACTGCACTTAGAAATTGATTTTTTGATTTTTGAAGTTCATACTCTGTAATTCCATTTTCTTTTATATCTTCAAATTCATTTTCTATTATTTCAAGAACTTCTTTATAATCTTTTTTTGTTGTCCCAGCATAAACTGTAAAAAGTCCTCCCTCTTCAAAAGATGAAGTGTAGCTGAATACTGAATATGCAAGACCTCTGTCCTCTCTTATTTTTTGGAAAAGTCTTGAGCTCATATTTCCTGCAAGAGTATTTGAAATTATTGCAACTTCATATCTTATATCGCTTGTAAGAGAACATCCTTTTGTATTAAAGCAAAGATGAATCTGATTTGTATCTTTTGTTATTTTATTCTCTATACTTCTTATTTCCATTGTCCCGTTATACTCTCTCTCAGGAGAAATATTCTCAACAGTTCCAAGTCCGTTATTTAAAATTTCTGAAATATCTTCATAAGAAAAATTTCCAGCTATTGAAATAACAATATTTTCTGGTCTATATTGTTCTTTAAAATATTTTACAAGTTTTTCTCTTGTCATTTCTCTTATACTTTTTTCACTTCCAAGAACAATATTTCCTTGAACTCCATCTATTACAAGAGCTGTATTTCTGTCGTGAACTATCTCTTCAGGAATATCATCATACATTCTTATTTCCTCAATTACAACATTCTTTTCTTTTTCAAGATTTTCTTCTGAAAAAGTTGAATTTAAAAACATATCAGTCAAAACTTCTATTCCCTCTTTTAATCTGTTTGAAAGCATTTGAACATAGTACACTGTATTTTCTTTTCCAGTGTAGGCATTTATTATACCGCCTTCATTATCTATTATTTCAGAAATATCTTTTGCGCTTTTTGTTTTTGTACCTTTAAACATCATATGTTCAAGAAGATGAGAGACCCCCTCTTCCCCAGAAAGTTCATTTTTAGCTCCTGTCTTTACAAAGATACCAAAAGTGACACTATTTATTCCCTCTATTTTATCCATAAGAACAGGAATTCCATTCTTAAGTTTTTCTATTCTTATACTCATATACCTTCCTTTTTTCTTTGAATTTATATTATCGCAAAATATTTTTACAAATATTCTACAATTTCTGCATTGAAAAAATTTTCATGTTTTTTAATATTCAGCTTTATGTACAAAATACATTCCTATTCCAAGAAAAATTATATTTGGCAGCCATCCGCTTACAAAAGGATTCATAAGCCCGTTTTTTCCTAAAGATTCAAGAGATGCCTGAAGTATATAATATCCATAACCTAAAGCCATACATAAAACTATACTTACTGCTGAATTTCCCCTTACATATCTGCTTCCAAGAGAAAACCCAAGAAAAGATATTACAAAACTTGCAAAAGGAAAAGAATATCTTTTTCCAAGTTCCATCATTCCCTCTCTTATATCTCCCCCTGTTATTCTTAAATCTTTTATCTCTTTTTTAAGCTCTTTTGTTGTAAGAAGTCTTGGATCTATTGAAAGAGTGACAAAATTTTCAGGAGACTCATTATATTCCTCTGAAACATATTTTTCATGGTTTTCAGATGTTCTTCCCTTTATATTATTGACAACTGCTTTTTCAAGCTCCCATCTTTCTGTTTCTCTGTTATATTTTCCTCTTTCAGCAATAATAACTTTTTCTATCTCTGTAAAATCATCATTTAATTTTATAAATTCAAGCCCCTCTGCATATCCTTTTTCAACGTTTATATATTTTATCATATAAACATTATTTGTTTTTATGTCTCTTACAAATCCATTTCTTTTTTCTTTTGGAAGAATTTTTGAAACAACATTTCCTTTAAGCTCTCTCAATTTTTTTTCAGAGTTTGGATAAATATATCCATTTACATAATACACTGCAAAAGAAATCAAAATAGAAATTATAACAGGAAAAAGAATTATTCTTCTAAAACTTATTCCAGAAGTTTTAAGAGAAATTATTTCTAAATTTCCAGCCATTCTATTTATCATCATAAGAGAACCTAAAAGCACAGCAAGAGGTGTCACATTAAGAAGAATATCTGGAAGCATATTAAGAACATACACAAATCCATCTGATGTTGTCATTCTTCCATCTGCCACATATCTGAAAATTTTAAAAAGCTGGCTCAATATAAAAACATTTATAAATGCAAAAAGACTTAAGAAAAATGCTTTTATAAAATTTTTACTAATATATAAATCTAATTTTTTCATTTTTAAATCTATTTTCATCTTTTACACCAGCCTTGATTTTTTCTTATACATCATTATTGTAAAAGTGTACAAAAGAATATTTGGAAACCATATTCCAAAATAAGGATTTATTTTTCCTCTATAAGACATTACCATTCCAATATTAAGAAGAACTATATAAGTAAAAATAACTCCTATTCCAAATCCATAGTTCACCCCTTTTCCGCTTCTGTGATGCCCTATTGACATAAGAACACCTAAAATTGAAAGCATTACTGTTGAAATAGGCACTGCTATTTTTTTATTTATCTCAACAATATAAGGGACTTTTTCTATTTTATCTTTTTTAGTTCTCATCTCTTTTACAAGCTGACCTATTCCCATTCCCTCAATATCGTCGACCTGCATTTCAACACTTTGAAAGTATGAACTAAGAGGTATTTTTCTTTCTTCAAAATGTCCTCTTAAATTTTCTTTTCCATTTTTATCAAATCTATAGAAATCTACATTATCAATTACCATTGCTGCATCCTGCCAGTTAGCAGTTTCTCCTAAAACAAGAGTAGGATACTCTGCATCTTCTTCATTTATAAAAATCAGAAGATTTTTTGCATCTTTTGTTTTGGGATCAATCTTATCTATATAAAGCCTGTAATCTGACATATCATCAATAAGAACTCTGTCTCTCAACTGAAAAACAGGGTTTTCATAAGCCATTTTTACAGTAAGCTGCTGAAGTTTTGTAAATGATCTTGGAATAATACTTTCCTGAAGGAAAAAAATAAAAAAAGTAGTTACGACACCCATAACAGCCACAGGCTTTATCATATCTTTAAGAGACATTCCTATTGAATTCATAGCTGTTGCTTCACTGCTTTTTGTAAATTTTCCAAAAGTTATCATTATTCCTAAAAATATTCCCATTGGTATTGTCTGAGAAAGTATCATTGGAAGATAAAAAGACAGCATTCTTATTACATCTATCATAGAAATCCCTTTTATAATAATACTTTCCATCATAGAAACTATTATTTCAATCATAAAAATAAATGTAAAAAGAGAAATTCCAAATATTATGGGAAGTTTGGCTTCTGATAATATATATCTGTTTATTATTTTCATAACTCTCTCCTAAAATAATTTGTCTATATACTTATCAATGGTTTTATTATCCCTTATTGATTTAAGTTTTTCTTTAAAAAATTCAGGGATATATTGGTCTGCATCTTTTGATGCTTCTAAAAAATAACTGTTTGCATAGCTGCCTTTTCCATAATCTTCAATTTTTGGAAAAGTGTCAACTGTCACATTGAAAATCAAAAGTATCAGAGCAGAAATAATAAAACCTTTTACAAGGCTTAAAATTCCTCCAAGTATTCTGCTTATAAAAGAAACACTCTGTTTTTTTAGAATTAAATTTAAAATATGAATTAAAACACTAAAAATTATAAATACAAGGACAAAAGTAATAACATAAGTATATGTATAATTTGAACCGAAATATTTTTCCACATATTTTAAAACCATAGGTGTAACCTTTTGAGTTATAACAAAGTTTATAATTACCCCGAAAGTTGATATAAATTCCACAACAAATCCGTTTTTAAGACCGAATATTATTGAAATTACTATTATAATTCCTACAATAATATCTAAATACATAAAAATTTCCTCCTTACACAACTCTTACCCAAAGAGCTTTTAGATAAAGTGTTTCAGGAATATGAAGTATCCATGGGTGGTCTTCAGGCTGATAATTTATTCCTATAACCTGTACCATTTTTCCATTATTTGATGCTGCCATTCTTGTCACTTCCAATAAATCTTGAAGCCCCATATGGTATGCACAAGTTATTACTCCAAGAATTCCACCTTTATCAAGAAGTTTAAAACTGCTGTCACAAAGTTCAAAGAAAAATTCTCTTCCTCTTCTTATATCAATTTTCTTTTTGATAAGTGAAGGCGGATCAAGAGTAATCACATCATATTTTGCTCCTCTTCCAACAAGAGTTTTAAGAAGCATAAAAGCATCTCCCTCAAGAGTTTCAAAATCTCCTGTAAATCCATTTACTTCATAATTTCTTCTGCAAAGTTCAAGGGCATAAGGTTCTTTATCAATAGCTGTAACTTTTGCACAATTTTCTTTAAGGGCTGCCATTGAGAAACCTCCACTTGAAGAAAATACATCAAGAAATCTTGTTTTATCATTAAGGTATGGTCTTATAAATTTTCTGGAATCTCTCTGGTCTAAGAAAAATCCTGTTTTCTGACCATTTACAATATCGATTATATATTTAAGCCCATTGTCTTCCATGATGATTTCAGCAGGAATTTCTCCATAAATTATTCCTGTCTTTTCTTCAACCCCTTCATGTACTCTGTTTTCAACATCACTTCTTTCATATATTCCTTTAGGCTTCATATATTTTTTTACACCATTTATAATTTCTTGTCTAAAAGCCTCAACACCTGAATTTCTAAATTGAATAGATATGTATTTTTCAAATTTATCAATTACAAGTCCCGGAATTCCATCTGCTTCAGAGAAAAATACTCTTGTACAGTTTGTTTCTTCTGCAAGATGTTTTCTTTTATCATAAGCTGTTTTTATTTTATTATATATAAAATCTTTATCTATTTTTTCATCTTTCGTTGTAAGAACTCTTACAAAAGCAGAAGTTCCTTCTGTCACATATCCTCTTCCTACAAATTTCATATCGTCTCTTAAAACATCAACGATATCTCCTGTTTTTGCTTCTCCCAGAACAGATTTTATTTCATCTTTAAAAACATTGGGATAAAAATTTTCAATCTTTTTTTCTTTTCCTTTTAATAATATTACTTGTCCCATACCAATCCTTTCAATTTTATTTTTCAATATTATTTATATACACTCTCTCAACTCTTCTGCCTATTCCTGTAAACAATTCATAAATTGATATGTTCATAAGTTTTGCCTGTTCCCCTATATTATCTCCATAAAGGATTACTTCGTCTCCCTCTGAAACTTTATCTTTTATTTCTTCAGGAATTTCAGCCATAAACATATCCATACATACTTTTCCTCTTACAGGACAATCCACACCATGAATTTTTACACAGCCTTTATTTGAAATCTCTCTTCTGAAACCATCTGCATAACCAACAGCTATTGTTGCAAGCATTGTTCCTTTTTTTAGAGTTGCTGTTCTTCCATAAGATATATCACTGTCTTCTTCAAGAGTTTTTATAAAAAGTATTCTGCTTTTAAAAGTAAATACAGGCTTATAACCTTCAGCAATTTTCCCGCTACATACACCATACTGAATTATTCCTGCCCTCACATAATTTCCTCTGTCAAAACCTGCGTAATTTACTATTCCTCCGCTGTTTAACACATGTCTATACTCTATTGTATCTATTCCGTCAAAATTATTAAATTTCTCTAATTGTTTTTCTGTATATCTTCTGTTGTCCTCTCCCGATTCATCAGATACAGAAAGATGAGTATACACACCTATTATATTTTTGACATTATTTTTCTGTACATAGTTTTTAACTTCTTCTAATTCTTCTGCTCCAAAACCAACTCTTCCCATTCCTGTTTCAAGTTTTAAATGACATTTTATATTAAGAGATTTTTCATGTATAAGTTTAAGCTGTCTCATTGATGTAAGAGCTATATGGAAATCATATTTTTCCACAGTTTCAAGTTCTTCATCAAATACGCCTCCTAGAATAAGAATTTTTTCATTTATTCCATTTTCTCTAAGTTCCAAAGCCTCTGAAAGAGCAGCAACCGCAAAGAAATCCACTCCGCATTTTAAAAGTTCTTTTGCAAGCCTTACTGAACCCATTCCATAAGAATTTGCTTTCACAACGGCTATAACTTTTCTTCCTGTCATATCCTTTTGAATTTTTTTCATGTTATAAAGAAAATTATCTGTGTTTACTTCTATCCATGCTCTCATACTATGCCTCCTATTAAATAGTCATAAGAGCTTGACCCAATAAATTCTGTATTTTTGAGTCAAGCTCTCTATGTTTTATACTACTATTTTTTCATGATTTTCATCTTCTTCATTTTCTATATATTTATTATGGTCAACTTTTCCATCTCTGTCTTTTTCAAAAAGATAAATAAGAGGAGTTGCTATAAATATTGAAGAATATGTTCCTGCAAGTATTCCTATTAAAAGTGTTGTTATAAATGTTCTTAAGCTGTCTCCTCCAAAAAGAAGAACTGCAAGAACTGCAAGAAGTGTTGTAACTGATGTATTTATAGATCTGATTATAACTTGGTTGATACTTTTATCCAAAAGCTCACCAAAAGTCAAATCACTTTTTCTTTTTAACGTTTCACGAATTCTGTCAAAAACAACTATCGTATCATTTATTGAATACCCTAAAATTGTAAGCACTGCTGCTATAAATGCTGTATCTATTTCATAACCAAGAAGTGCTATTCCTCCAACTGCAATTATAATATCATGAAGAAGAGCCATTATCGCAGCTACTGCAAATCTGAATTCAAATCTCATTGTTATATATCCAACTATCATAACTGCACCAATTGCAAGAGCTAAAATTGCAGATCTTTTAAGTTCTGCACCGACACTTGCACCAACTTTATCTTCTCTTGTTATCTGGAATTTTCCAAATTTTTTAAGATCATCTAAAAATTCTGCTTTTTGGGCTTCAGATATTTCCTGTGTTCTTATTATTACTTCATTTCCTTCTGAAACTTGAACTTTTCTGCTGTTTGGATTAAATTGATGAATTTTTTCAGAAATTTCATCAAGAACAGGATTAAGTTCTTTTAAAGTTATCGGCTTTTCAAATCTAAGCTGAAACATACTTCCACCAGAGAAATCTATTCCATAGTTAAGACCTTTCATGAAAAGTCCTCCAAGAGAGATTATTATTACAAGCAGAGAAAGAGTTATCCATCTCTTGCTGTTTTTAATTATACGAATCTGCATATCCATTAAGCTCTCCCCCTTATACCAAATAATTTTGGATTATTCAGATGGAATACTTCCACAAAAACCATCAAAAGAACTTTTGTCATTACTATTGCTGTAAACATTGAAGCAACTGTTCCTATTGTAAGTGTAACAGCAAATCCTTTTACAGGTCCTGTACCAAATATAAATAATATTCCTGTTATAATAAGAGTTGTAAGGTTTGAGTCAAATATTGCCACAAATCCTTTGCTAAATCCAGCATTTATCGCTCCTCTTATTGTATTTCCAAATCCAAGTTCCTCTTTTATTCTTTCAAATATTATAACGTTTGCATCAACTGCCATACCTGCTGAAAGAATAAGACCGGCTATTCCTGGAAGAGTTAATGTTGCTCCGATAAATTGTAAAAGAGCAAAAGTTATAAGACCAAAGCATACAAGAGCTATATCAGCAACAATTCCCGGAAATCTATAAAATATAATCATAAATATTCCGATAAGTGCCATTGCAACTTTTCCTGCAACCATACTTGCTGCTATTGATTCATCTCCAAGAGATGCCCCCACTGTTCTTGTTTCCACAATTTCAGCTTTTATAGGTAAAGCCCCTGAGTTTAAAAGAGTAGCTGTTCTTTTAGCTTCTTCAACTGTATAATTTCCGCTTATACTTCCTGTTCCTCCAGGAATTTCAGTTCTTATAACTGGAGCTGTTTGAACTTTTCCATCAAGAACTATTGCAAGCTGTTTTCCAACATTTTCTCTTGTTATTCTTGCAAATTCTATTGCACCTTCTGGTTTCATCTCAAAATTAATTTGAGGTTCTCCAAGGTTTCCATATCCAACCTGAGCTTTTTTTAATGCTCCTCCTGTTAAAAGAGTAGGCCCTAGGTTTCCGTTTTCGTCCATAATTTTAAATTCAAGAAGAGCTGTTTTACCTATCATATTAATCGCTTCTGTTGTATCGCTTATCCCTGGAAGCTCTATTATAACTCTGTTATTTCCTGCTTTCTGTACAACTGACTCAGCAACTCCTATTCCGTTTATTCTTCTATCCAACACTTCTATAAGAGAGTTCATTGTCTCATTATCAATAATGTCTTCCTCTTTTTCTGGTGCTGCTTCAAGAACTGCATACACTCCGCCTTTTAAATCCAGCCCAAGTTTTACAGGTTCTCTCATTATTATGCAGACAGCACCGGCAAGTATTGCTATTACAAGTAATAATCTAATCCATAATTTATTCATAATTTTTTCAACACTCCTACTTTTTAGAGTCCAGAAAAGTCTGAAGAATAATGGCCGCTGCTATTTTATCAACCACCTTACGCTTTTCAAGAGCTCCTTTTTTTCCGCCCTCTGTAAGCATTCTGTCAGCTGATACTGTAGTCAGTCTTTCATCTACTTCAAAAATCTCAAGTCCCTCAATATTTTTTTTCAGTTTCTCTAAATATTCTCTGACTTTTTCTGCTTGTCTTTTTTCTGTACCGTCTAAACTTTTAGGTATTCCCACCACAAGAGATTTTGTATTATTCTCATTTAATATCTCTGCTATTCTTTTTACGGATTTTACTTTTTTTCTGTCTATAACTTCTAAAGGAGTGGCAACCAGACCCATTATATCGGATCTGGCAACTCCTATTCTTACATCTCCTATATCAAGAGATATATATTTTTTAAACATTCTCTTTACTCCATAAAATTATAAAAATTATAATTTTTCTCTTATTGATTTTTTAACACTTTCAAGAGCTTCCATAACTTTAGAACCATCTTTTCCTCCAGCTTGAGCAAAGTCAGGTCTTCCTCCACCATTTCCTCCGGCAATAACAGCAAGTTCTTTTACTAAATCTCCTGCTTTTATTTTTGAAGTAAGGTCTTTTGTAACTCCAACTGTAAAGATTGCTTTTCCATTATCTGCTCCTAAAACAACCACACAGCTTCCAAGTTTATCCTTAGCTTTATCAACGATTTCTCTTAAAGAATCACTTTCTTTATCTGTAAATCCTTTTACAAGAACTTTTACTCCGTTGATTTCTTCTGCCTGTTCAAATAGATTTCCTGCTTCAAATGCAGCAATTTTTGATTTTAATTCTTCTATTTCTTTAAGAGCTGCTCTTAAATCTTCAGATGTTTTTTCAGCTTTTTCTTCAATTTTGTTTACATCTGTTTTTAAACTGTCTGCAACATTTTTTATAGTTCTTTCCATATCTTTTACTGCTTCATAAGCATGGAATCCTGTTTTTGCTTCTATTCTTCTTACTCCTGCTGCAACACCTGTTTCAGATACTATTTTAAATAATCCGATTTGAGATACATTTGATACGTGAATTCCTCCGCAAAGTTCTGTTGAGAAATCTCCAAATGATATAACTCTTACTATGCTTTCGTATTTATCTCCGAAAAGAGCCATTGCTCCTGTTTTCTTAGCTTCATCCATGCTCATAAGTTCTATGTGTGATGGAAGTGCTTCAGCTATTTTTGTATTTACAAGTCTTTCAACTTTTTCTAATTCTTCATCTGTCATTGCTTCATAATGGTTGAAGTCAAATCTTAATCTGTCTGGAGCAACCATTGATCCTGCCTGCTGAACGTGTGTTCCTAAAATTTCTCTAAGTGCTTTTTGTAAAAGGTGAGTTGCACTGTGGTTTTTAGATATTGCATCTCTTCTGCTTCCGTTTACTGTAAGTTTTACTTCAGCACCCTCAAAGAAGTTATGAACTCCGTTTACAACTTTAACTGTGTGCATAAATATATTTTTTTGTTTCTGCACGTCAACAACTTGTCCTAAAACTCCATTTCCTTCAATAGCTCCGTTATCAGCCTGTTGCCCTCCTGATTCTGCATAGAATGGAGTTCTGTCTGTAATTATCATATAAGTTCCTTCTTCATCTAATTTAGATACATGAAGAATTTTTGCAGTTTCAACAAGGCTTTCATATCCTGTAAATTCTGTTTTTCCATGTTCGTCAAAGAATGCTTCTATAAATGCATCCTGACCTTTTTCCATTACAACTTCTCTTGAGTTTCTAGCTTTTTCTTTCTGCTCTTCCATTTTTTGGTCGAACTCATTTTTATAAATTGCAATTCCATTTTCTTCACAGATTTCTTCTGTTAATTCATATGGGAATCCGTATGTATCATATAATTTGAAAGTAACATCTCCTGTAAGTCTTTCTTCTCCGTTTTTCTTAGCTTCTTCAATGGCAGCCATAACCTGTTGAATTCCTGAATCAAGAGTATTAGAGAATTTTTCTTCTTCTATTTTGATTACTTTTTTAATATGTTTTACATTTTCAACTAAATCAGGGTAAGCACCTTTCATAAGTTCAACTATTGTATCAACAATTTTGTATAAGAATAATTCGCTTACTCCAAGAAGTCTTCCATGTCTTATAGCTCTTCTTAAAACTCTTCTTAAAACATATCCTCTTCCTTCATTTGATGGAATAACTCCGTCATTTACAAGGAAAGTTACAGCTCTTGAGTGGTCAGCTATTACCTTTAATGAGAAATCTTTTTTAGGGTCTTCTCCGTATTTTACCCCTGAAATTCTTCCCATTTCTTCTATGATTGGGAATAATAAATCTGTTTCAAAGTTATTTGGTTTTCCTTGAACAACAGCAGTTATTCTTTCAAGTCCTGCTCCTGTATCTATATTTTTCTTAGGAAGAGGTTCAAGGTGTCCGTCTTCCATTCTGTTCCATTCAGTGAAAACTAAGTTCCATATTTCTATAAAACGGTTATCTGTATCTGGATCTCCAAGTCTTGAATTTTCATCTCCACCAAATTTTACACCAAGGTCAACATATATTTCTGAACATGGTCCGCAAGAACCTGTAGGTCCTGCTGCCCACCAGTTATCTTCTTCACCGAATCTTACAATTCTTTCTCTTGGGAAGTTACATTCAGAAACCCAAAGTTCTTCCGCTTCGTCGTCAGTTTCAAAAACACTTACCCATAATCTTTCTTTTTCTATTTTTAAAACTTCTGTTATAAATTCATAAGACCATTTAATTGATTCTTTTTTAAAGTAATCTCCAAAAGAGAAATTTCCAAGCATTTCAAAGAATGTATGGTGTCTTGCTGTTCTTCCTACATTTTCAAGGTCATTTGTTCTTATACATTTTTGGAACGTAGTTACTCTTGGAGTAGGTGCTTCTTTTTGTCCTAAGAAATATGGTTTGAATGGAACCATACCTGCAACTGTTAAAAGAAGTGTTTGATCATCTGGAATTAAAGATGCACTTTCAAAGTGTTTGTGATTCTTGCTTTCAAAGAATTCTATAAATTTTGCTCTTACTTCGTTACCTGTTAACATTTTTCCTCCATTTAAATTTTATCAATTTATATTTTTTAATTTTTTTATTTAATCAAGTTTAAAGTTCTCACCAAGATAAACTTTTTTGGCAAGCTCATTTTCTGCAATCTCCTGTGGAGTTCCGCTTATTAAAACTTCTCCCTCTGCCATAATATAGGCCCGCTCAGTAATTTTTAAAGTTTCTCTTACACTGTGGTCAGTAATAAGTATTCCAAGACCTCTCTCTTTAAGATATTTTATAATATCTTGAATATCTTCAACTGCTATTGGATCAACCCCTGCAAAAGGCTCATCAAGAAGAATAAAGTCAGGATTATTTGCAATAGTTCTTGCTATCTCAACTCTTCTTCTTTCTCCTCCTGAAAGAGAATATCCTAAAGATTTTGCCACATGAGTCAGTTTAAACTCTTTTAAAAGCTGGGCAACTTCTCTGTCCTGCTGTTCTTTAGGCATATTTTTCATTTCAAGTATTGCATAAATATTATCTTCAACAGTAAGATTTCTAAATATTGATGGTTCTTGAGCAAGATACCCTATACCTAAGTTTGCTCTTTTGTACATTGGGTATGATGTTATTTCTTTTTCGTTACAGTAAACTTTTCCGCTTTCAGGTTTTATAATTCCTGTTATCATATAGAAAGTTGTTGTTTTTCCTGCTCCGTTTGGTCCTAAAAGACCAACTATCTCCCCTTTGTTTACTTTAAGGCTGACATTTTTTACTACCTGTCTTTTCTTATAGCTTTTGCATAGATTTTGAGCTTCTATACTTATCATTATAACGTCTCCTTATTTTTTCATTTTATAATTTACCAAAACTTTTCCGAATGCTTTTACTTTATTTGTAATTTTATTGTATATAGCTCTGTCTGCATTAAGAGTAAGTTCATCATTTTCAGCTGTAACATCTTTAAGCATTTCAACAGTGCTGTTATTATCATCCATAATACTTTCCTGACCTTTAAGAGTTGTAACCTTTCCATCATTTCCTGTATTTACAATAACTACATTTCCATGACCTTCCATTATATTTGTTCTTGTATTACCGTTTAAAACGTCTCCTGTTATAACTGTTTTTCCTCTTTCATCATTTAAGATTACTTTATTATTTTTTCCTGCATAAACAATATTTCTGCTTAAATCCATTTCTATATAATCAGAATAGAACTTCTGTCCTTCTCTTGTAATTATACTGTCGTCTCTTCCTTCTATTCTCACAGCTTTATAAGTTCCGTTTTCTTTTTTGAAATATACTCTTACAAAATCACCTGTGTAGGTTACAGGAATAACTTTTCCTGTTTCTTTATCTGTATCAAGCATTCTTCCTCTTGCATTTCCGATAAAATCAAATCTCATCTCTTTCATGTTTCCATCTATTTTATCAGCATAAAATTCTTCATTTTTATCAGAAACTATTTTTATTGTATTTCCTGTTATTTTTTCAGAAGCCATTTCTGCAACTCCGTCATTTCCTGTAACAGTAAATGTCTTATCATAAATAAGTTTAAACGGTGTGTTGCTCACTGCTTTTCTCGTTTTTGTATTGTAATCCATATCTTCACTTGTAAGAACAGAATTACTATCTGAAATTTTTACATTTCCTATAAGGTTAAGTGTATCTTTCTCAGTGTAATAAACAGCTTTATTACTTGAAATAGTTTCATTTTTGTCTGTTACTGCATTTAGATTTTTTCCTGTAAGTGTATTTTCTTTTACATTGAAAATCCCATCATAAACAGTTCCTCTTGTTTTCATGTCTTTTGTGTTGAAATCTATTTTTCCAGGAATAGTTATAATTTCTGTTTCAAGATTATATCTTCCTTTTTCTGCAAAAATCTCTTCTTTTGCTGTTGTTATTTTAACGTTTTGATTTACTTCCACATATTTATCTTTTTGGAAAGAACCGCTGTCACTTGTAAGAGTAAGATTTTTTGCTTTATCTTCATAGAAAACATTCTTAGTGATTTTTCCTTTTTCTGTTTTTAAATTATAAGCAAAGTCATCACCAGAAACTTTTTCTTTTCCTCTTACATATGTAACTTTTTCATTGCTTATAAAATCTTGTGTTCCAATATTATATTCACCTTTTGTTCCGCTTATTACACTTCCATCTTTAAGACCTGTGATTGTAAAAGGCTCTGTAAGATGAGCAAAGCCTGTGCTGTTCATATAATCAAGTTTTTCACTTTTAAACAGATATTCTCCATTATTTATTTCAGCATTTTTTTCTATTATATAATCTTTTTTCTTGCTGTTAAACAGAATTTTTTCCCCTCTGGCTTTCTCATTTTTTTCTTTTGTTACAAGATTTCCAAAGAATATAACTCCCTCTCCAGTATCACTGTTATAGTCAAGTTTCTTACCAATACTTCTATAAAGATTATCTTCATAAGTATAACCTTCATCAAGGTGTATCATTTTATTTTCAGAGTTATAAACAAACTTAGAAGCTTCTGCTCTTCTGTCGTTAAAAGTATAAATAACCTTATTATTTTTTCCTATAAAGTCAGCATCTTTTGTATTTGTATCGTAAATCATCTTTTCAGCTTCGACTCTTTCTCCTGCTTTTGAAGTTATGACAATATTTCCTTCAACATAAAGTTTTTTCTCATCTGTGTTGTAATATCCCTTGTCTCCTCTGAAAGATGTTTCTCCGTTTGTTCCTGTTATTTCTCCAACAATATCTATTATATTATCTCCATCAGGATTTTTTATCTCTTTTGGAAAAATTTCATATCCTCCTGCAATAATAACCGGATTATCTGGAATTAAAAATCCCTTATTCAAATCATTATACCACATTTTTGTCCCGTTAAGAGTAATTCCGTCATAATTTATTGTAAAAGAATTGTAAAATTCTAAAAGTTTTTTATCAGAATCATATTTTCCGTTTTTAAAAGTTCCTGATATTTCTTTTCCATCTTTATTTTTTGTTTTATATTTTCCATTATTGCTCAAAGTTATTATTTTATTTTCAGCAGTATATTTTCCAATATCACCGAAAAGTTCAGTATCCCCATTTATTATTTCCACATTTTCTGCAAGGTCAATAAAATCAAATTTGCTGTTTGTCTTAAAATTTTTCCCTTTTATTATAATATTTTCAAGTTTATTTACAGCTTTTACTCCCACATTTGAAGTAACCGCATCTTTAAGCTGGTCATAATCTAATTTTTCTGTAAAGAACTCCCATTCTTCTCCGCTCTTACCTACAATATTATTTTTCAAAAAAAGGTTTCTGGCTGAATCAAGAAGAACATTTTCTCCTGAAAGCACCATATCTTTAAATTTTGCACTAGCTTTTTCAAAATTTGTGTTGTTAGTTTTCAAATCATCAAACTGCTTTGCCGCTTCTATAAAATATCCTGAAGTTTCATAAGCAACATTCGTTGTTTCAACCACTTCTTCAACTTCTTTTATTCCCGGCTCTTCTCTGAAATAATTAAGATATCCCAAAACAATTACCACAGCAAAAATAACAGGGTACAATATTTTCTTTTTCATACTGCCTCCTAATTTAATAACTTTTTAAGTTCATTAAGTTTTATCATAGCATCCATAGGTGTAAGAGTGTTTATGTCCAATTCACGAAGAAGTCTTAATGTAAGTTCTTCCTCTTTAGAAATATTTTTCTCCTCTACTTGAACTTCCTCTTTCTTAACCTCTTCCTGTGTGCTTGGGGCAAAAAGCATCATCTGTTCTCCCCCAAATTTCTTTTCTATAATATTTTTTCTTTCTTCCAAAACTTTAAGAATTTTTTTTGAGTTTACAAGTATCTCTTTTGGAAGTCCTGCAAGTCTTGCAACCTCTATTCCATAAGATTTGTCAGCTCCCCCTTTAACTATTTCTCTCAAAAATTTTATATCCTTATCGTTTTCTTCAACTTCTATTCTGTAATTTTCAGCCCTATCAAGTTTATCCCCAAGCTGAGTAAGTTCATGATAATGAGTAGCAAATATCGTTTTTGCTCTTATATTATCATGGATATATTCTGATATTGCTGTTGCAATAGATATTCCGTCAAAAGTTGATGTCCCTCTTCCAATCTCATCAAGAATTATAAAAGATTTTTCTGTGGCACTGTTTAAAATATTTGCAACCTCACTCATCTCAAGCATAAATGTTGACTGCCCTGTCATAAGGTCATCACTTGCACCTATTCTTGTAAATATTCTGTCAACTAGCCCGATTTTTGCATAATCCGCTGGAACATAAGAACCCATATGAGCCATTATTATAATAAGGGCTGTCTGTTTCATATAAGTTGATTTTCCAGACATATTCGGCCCTGTAAGAATTATAAAATTCTTTCTGTCATCTAAAATAACTTTGTTTTTTACAAATTCCCCGGCTGGAATCAATTTTTCTATTATAGGGTGTCTTCCGCCTAAAATTTCAAGCGAAGAGTCATCTGTTATTTCAGGTTTTACATACCCATTTTTTATTGCAACATGAGCAAGATTTGAAACTACATCAAGATATGCAATCTTGTATCCTAAATCTTGAAGTGTTTCCCTATATTTTTTTATCTCTTCAGTCAGTTCTTTAAAAAGATAATATTCCAAAGTTTCTATTCTTGTCTTTGCATTTAAAACTTTTTCTTCATAAGTTTTAAGTTCTGGAACAATAAATCTTTCTGCATTTGTAAGAGTCTGTTTTCTGATATAATAATCAGGAACATTTTCAAGATTTGCTTTTGTTATTTCAATAAAATATCCAAAAACTTTATTGTATTTAACTTTAAGCCCTTTTATTCCTGTCTTTTCTCTTTCGTCGCTTTCTATTTTTAAAATATAATCTTTTCCGTGATTTGAAATACTACGAAGTTCATCAAGCTCATTATTATAGCCGTCTTTTATTATTCCACCCTCTCTTATTGAAAAAGGCGGATCTTCAACTATAATTTTTTCTATCATGTTATAAACTTCAATAAGTTTTTCTGCATTAATTTTAAAAAGCTCATGCCCCTGAAGCATTCTATAAAGCTCAAGACTATTTCTTATTGACTGCTTAAGAGCTGTTAAATCTCTTCCATTTATTGTTTCAAGAACAAGTTTTCCTATAATTCTTTCTATATCATAAATATCTTTTAATTTTTCTCTTATTTCTTCTCTTAAAAGAACTTCATTTATAAAAAATTCTATGTGTTCCTGTCTCTTTTTTATCTTTTCTATATTAAGAAGAGGGTTTTTTATTATTTTCTTTAAAAGACGGCTTCCCATAGAACTTTTGCAGTAATCTAACACCCATAAAAGAGTTCCGTTTGTACTTTCTCCTCTCCAGTTTGAAATAATGTCAAGATTTTTCTGAGTGGTAAGGTTAAGCTCCATCACCTCTTTACTGCTGCTGTAAACTATTTTTGTAACAGGAAGTTCTTTTCCTTTTTGAAGTTCTACAACATATTTAAGCACCATTCCGGCTGTTTTTATTACAAGCTCTTTATCTCCAATTCCAAAACTTTCAAGAGACTGAACTCCAAAATATTCTGCCAGATATTTTTCACTGTTTCTTACAACTGTTCCTCTGTGAAGACTTATTCCGTCTTTCATTCTGTGGCTTTCAAGCTCTTTTGAAAGAAATTCATAACCTTTATCATCTGTCATTATCTCTTTTGGAGAAATTTTATTTATCTCTCCCAAAAGTTTGTAACCAAGATTTCCCCCTGTTATTTCAGAAGCTCTGAATTCTCCCGTTGTAATATCCACATAAGAAAGAGCAATTTTTTTATCATCTGCAAGAACTCCAAGAAGATAGTTATTGACTTTTTCATCAAGATATTCTGTATCTATTATTGTCCCCGGAGTTATAACTCTTATTACATCTCTTTTTACTATTCCTTTTGCAGTTTTTGGATCTTCTACCTGCTCACAGATTGCAACTTTATAACCTTTTCCAACAAGTTTTGCAATATATGAAGCAGCTGAATGGTATGGAATTCCGGCAAGAGGTACATCAGTTTTTTTATTTCTTTTTGTAAGAGTAAGCCCTAATTCTCTTGAAGCAGTTTTTGCATCTTCATAGAACATTTCATAGAAATCTCCCATTCTGTAAAACAAAATACTATCTTCATAATCGGCTTTTATTTCATTATACTGTTTCATCATTGGAGTATCATCTAACACCAAGTTATCACCTTCTTAAATTTTCTCCTTAAGTTCTTCCAATATTCTTACAACATCACGATAATCATCACATTTATTTATTGCATTTTTTGCTTCTGCCGACCCTCTAATTCCTTTCAGATACCAGCAGATGTGCTTTCTCATTTCATAAATAAATTTATCATTTTCATTGTCTTCTCTGGCTCTTAAAATATGTTTTACTGCCATTTCAATTTTTTCTTTTGGTGTTACAATAGTTTTCACTTCTCCAAATTCCAAAATTTCTCTTATATCTCTTATAAGCCAAGGATTTCCACAAATACCCCTTGCAAGCATAACACCATCAACACCTGAAAGTTTTATTCTTTCAAGAGCATCATGAGCAGTAAAAATATCTCCATTTCCTATAACAGGAATAGAAACTGCTTCTTTTACTTCTTTTATTGTATTCCAGTCTGCTTTTCCTGTATACATCTGCTCTCTTGTTCTTCCATGAACAGTTATATGAGAACATCCGCATTCTTCAGCAATTTTTGCAATTTTTACATATTCTTTTGTCCCTCTGAAACCAATTCTTATTTTTATTGAAAGTTTTGTCTCAGGCTTTAAAACTTCTTTCACTCTCAAAAGAATATTTCTTATATGCTCTGGATCTGCAAGAAGCCCTGAACCATAGCCATTTTTTACAATCTTTGCCATTGGACACCCTGCATTTATATCTATCTGTTTAACACCTTTTTCTTCAAGATATTTTGCACTTGCTGCCATCTTTTCAATATCATTTCCAAAAATTTGAACAGCTTCTCCTTCTCTCAGCCTTAAGAGTTTATTTAAAGTTTTATCATTCATCATCTCCATAGCATTTACACTGACCATTTCAGTGAACACAAGATCTGGATTAAACTCTTCTAAAATACCTCTGAATGTATAATCCGTCACCCCTGCCATAGGAGCTATATATATTTTCATTTTTTCCTCCGTTTTCTTTCACAGACACTAAACCACAATATAAAATTTTAACATATTTTTCTATATTTTTCAATTACAGAACAAAAAACCGAAAACAAAAATAAATCTGTTTTCGGCTTTTTATTTTTCTTATTCTTTTTATTTTACACTAAATTATTTCTCTTCTTTTTAGTTCAGCTGTTAATTTTTCTTTAATTTCCTCTGTTCCTATAATATTTGACAAAACTATTTTGCACGGAACAGAAACTTTATCTTCTAACGTTTTTGACATTACAAATATATCAGCTTCTATTTTTTTTACATCTTCCAAATTTGTATGACTTACTTCTCCTTCAACTCCAAAGTCTTTTAATATTTTTTTAATATTGATTTCAAGCATAAGACTGCTTCCTACTCCTAATCCGCAAACTGTTACTATTTTCATAAAGCCTCCTGATTTTGAAACATTTTTATCTTAAAACTCTTATTAAAATTATAACTGATATTAATATTTTATGCAATGTTTCTTAAAATATTTAAATTTCTATAAACCCTGTTACTTCTCTCCGACTTACTTTTCTCTTAATAAAAGCTGTTATAAACTTCATAAATTCTTTTTATAACTTACCATTTTTAAAACTAAAATGCGATGCAAAAATTTATTGATTTCTCTTCATAAAAATATACAAAAAATAAAAAAAGCAAGATTATATTTCTAAACTTGCTTTTTTTATTTCGACTAAAATTATTCAGCATCAGCTGTTTTTAGTACTTGTTTTCCGTTGTAATCTCCACACTCTAAACAAACTCTATGAGGTCTTTTTGTAGCTCCGCATTTTTCACAAGTGATTAATGTAGATGCTGCTAATCCATGGTGAGATCTTCTCATATTTTTTTTAGCTTTTGAAGTCTTTTTCTTAGGTACTGCCATTTTAGTTTCCCCTCCTCACAAATCTTATTTTAATTTTTTATTTTTATATCTAACAACTGTGCCCATCTACTATCCATTCCGTCGTTGCTGTATTTTTGTAAATATGAATTATCTTTACATTCTGGAACGCAGGCAGGATACTGTGGCATTTCTAAAATCATTTCTTCTCTTACAAGTTCTGTAACATCAATTTCATTATTAACTGCCTCAAAATAATCTTCATCAGTCATTTCAGCAGTTTTAGCCAGAGTTTCCAAATATTTTTCATAGCTTTCTGGGTCTAAAAATTTTCCATCAAATTCATTTTCACCTAAATCAACTATGATTTCCTCTAAACATCTAACACATTGTGTCTTTATTCTAGCTGAATATTTCCCTTCTATAAAGTATTCATTATTTAACCTCTTAGCTGTTCCTTCAATATGAAGCTCGCCGTCAAGGTCGACACCTTCTAAGCTGGAAACCGAAAAATTAAATTTCACTCTCTCTTTTCCGTCAAGTTCTGATAATTTAATTTTCATAGATAGCCCCCTCATGTTATCATACCTAGTTATTCTACACGGTTTTTACTTTCTTGTCAAGTATATTTTCTTAACAAATTCTTATACATTAAATAAGAATTCCATTAAATCTCCGTCTTGAACAACATAATCTTTTCCTTCAACTCTCATTACCCCAGCTTCCTGAGTTCCTTTCCAACCTGAATATTTAATGAAATCATCATAACTTGCAACTTTTGCTCTTATGAATCCTCTTTCAAAGTCAGTATGGATAACTCCTGCAGCTTTTGGAGCAGTGTCTCCTATATTTATTGTCCAAGCTCTTACTTCTTTTACTCCTGCTGTGAAATAAGTTTGAAGCCCAAGAAGTTTAAATCCTGCTCTTATAAGTCTGTTAAGACCTGCTTCTTCAACACCAAGACTTTCTAAAAATTCTTCTTTGTCTGCTTCTTCCATCTCTTGAAGTTCTTCTTCAACTTTTGCAGAAACTATAACAACTTCTGAATCAAGTCCTTTTGCATATTCTCTTACTTTTTCAACATACTCATTTCCTGTTGCTAAATCATCTTCAGATACATTTGTAACAAATATCATTGGTTTTATTGTAAGAAGCTGATAAACTTTTATAAGATCTTTTTCTTCATCTGTTAAGTCAAGAGTTTTTAAAAGTTTTTCTTCATTTAAATGTGCCTGACATTTTTCAAGTACAGGAACAAGTTTCATAACATCTTTATTTTTTGTAACAAGAAGTTTTTTATTCTTTTCAAGAGCTTTGTCTATTGTTTCCATATCTGCTAAGATAAGTTCCCCATTTATAACATTTATATCTCTTATAGGGTCTACTCCTCCGCTTACGTGAACAACATTGTCATCATCAAAGCATCTTACAACCTGACATATTGCAGCTGTTCCTCTTATATTTGAAAGGAATTTATTTCCAAGCCCCTCACCTTTTGAAGCTCCTGCAACAAGCCCTGCTATATCCACAAACTCAACAGTTGCCTGAACAACTCTTTGAGGATTTATTATTTTTGCAAGTTCGTCTATTCTTTTGTCTGGAACTGTAACCATTCCAACATTTGGTTCTATTGTACAGAAAGGATAGTTTGCAGCTTCTGCTGCCCCAGCCTTAGTTATTGCATTAAAAAGAGTTGATTTTCCTACATTTGGAAGTCCAACTATTCCTATTCCAATCATTTTATTTTCTGCCTCCCGAAATTTATTTTACTATAAATTTTATCATAAATAATATTTTTTATCAATTTTTTTAAAATATAAGTGAACCTATTAATCCAAAAATTATTAATGGTATATTGTAGTGTAAAAATGTAGGAACACAAGTATCCCAAATATGCTGATGCTGTCCATCTGCATTAAGACCAGCTGTCGGCCCAAGTGTTGAGTCTGAAGCAGGAGAACCTGCATCTCCCAATGCTCCTGCTGCTGCAACTAAAACTGCTGTTCCTGCAGGACTAAATCCAAGACTCATTGCAAGAGGACAATAAATAACTGCAAGAATTGGAATTGTTCCAAATGAAGTTCCAATACCAAGAGTTACAAAAAGACCTACAAGAAGCATTACAAAAGCTCCTAAAATCTTATTTGTCCCGATTATTCCAATTACACCCTCTACAAGTTCAGGCACAGCTCCTGTCTCTCTTATTACATTTCCATATCCTGCTGCCACAAGCATTACAAAAGCTATAAATCCCATAAGATGAAGCCCTCCATCAAGAGTTTCATCAATATGTTTCCACGGAATAACATTTGTCACTGCCATAAAAATAAGAGCAAATAAGGCTCCTAGAGGAAGCGAACCTGTTTTAAGCTGCACACCGAAAGCTATAACTGCTCCAATAAGTGCAAAAAGATGTTTTTTTTCAAAAGTACAGCTTTCTGAAGATTTATTTTCATCTTCCTTCATCTTATATTCTCTAGGTTTTCTATAACTAAAAAATACAGCTGTAAGAAGTCCTAAAAACATTCCAAGTCCTAAAATCCAGTTTACAGAAGATACACCTTCCAAAGTTATAGGCACATTATTTGCATTAAGCTGATCTTTTACTATTGTCTGAAATATAAGTCCAAACCCTACAGGAAGAACAATATAAGGTGCTTTAAGCCCGAAAGTCAAAGCACAGGCAACAGCTCTTCTGTCTATTTTAAGTTTATTCATAAGAGACAAAAGAGGCGGAATTAAAATTGGAATAAATGCTATATGCACTGGTATTAAATTTTGTGATGAGCAGGCAATTCCAGCAAGAATAAATATAAGAAGGTATTTTTTATCTTTTACTATTCCAGAAATTTTAAGAGCAATTATTTTTGCAAGCCCCGAATTATTAATTGCAACAGCCAGTGTTCCAAGAAGAATATAGCTAAGTGCTGTTTCAGAATTTCCTCCCATTCCGTTTATAAGAATACTCATTGTTTCTCCAAGCCCCATACCTGCTGCAACTCCTGCTATAAGTGCAGATATAAGGATTGCTATAATTACATTTAATTTTAAAAGACACAGCACCATCATAGCTGTTACTGATAAAATTACAGGATTAAAAATCATAACTTCCTCCATTTATTAATATATTAAAATTATTCACACAAACTCTTTAAATTTTATCATCAAATCTGTTTTTTATCAATCAAAAAACGAAACTTATTTTATATGTTTATTACCAATAATAATTTTTATTTTAAAGAAAATATATAAAACTTATGATATAATTAAGGAAGAATTTTAAATGAGGAGACAAATATTATGAAATTAGCAGATTCTCACTGCCATGTTAATGACAGTAAATTTGATGAAGACAGAGAAGAAGTTTTTAAAAGATCTGAAACAGAGCTTGAATTTATTGTAAATATAGGAAATGATTTAAAAACATCTGAAGAAAGTATAAAATACAGCGAAAAATATCCTTTTGTTTATGCTGTGGTAGGAGTTCACCCAACAGATATTTCAACATATAACGACGAAATTGAAAAAAAAATCGAAGAACTTTCAAAGCATGAAAAAGCAGTAGCAATAGGAGAAATAGGGCTTGATTATTATTGGATGGAAGATGAAAAAGAGGTGCAAAAAGAAGGATTCAGACGTCAGATGAAACTTGCTGAAAAAGTAAGTCTTCCTGTGGTTATCCATTCAAGAGATGCAATGGAAGATACAATTAATATCTTAAACGAATTTCCAAATGTAAAAGGAGTTTTCCACTGTTATCCCGGTTCTTTTGAAAGTGCAATGCTTGTTCCTGACGGATATGTTTTTGGAATAGGAGGAGTTCTTACATTTAAAAATGCAAGAAAAACAGTTGAATTTATTGAAAAAATAGATTTATCAAGAATTGTTATTGAAACAGACTCACCTTATCTTACACCTGTACCTTTTAGGGGAAAAAGAAATGAGCCTATATATGTAAAATATGTGGCTGAAAAAATTGCAGAAATAAAAAATATTTCTGTTGAAGAAGTTATAAGAATAACTACGGAGAATGCAAAAAGAATATATAATATAAAATAAGGAAGAAAAATATTATGATATTTTACGGAATAGGAAATGATATTATAGAAATAAAACGTATTGAAAATGCTGTTAAAAAAGAAAGTTTTGTAAAAAAAGTTTTTACTGAAAAAGAAATTGAGTATATTATTTCAAGAGGGGGAAGAGCTGAAACATATGCAGGAAAATTTTCTGCTAAAGAAGCTGTTTCAAAAGCACTTGGAACAGGTGTAAGAGGTTTCTCTCCAAATGATATTGAAATTTTAAATAATGAACTTGGAAAACCTTATGTAATTTTTAAAAACAGCATAGAAGATTTTAATAATAAATATTTTGTGGAAATTTCTATTTCTCACTGCAAAGAATATGCCACAGCTACAGCAATAATTTTTAAAAAGTCGGAGAGTTAATATGGATATTTTAGAACTAAAAAGAGAATTTCAGACTTATAAAGAAAAAATAAGTGGAATAAAACAGACTGTAAAACTTGAAGAAAGAGAAAAAACTGTTGAAGAACTTGAAAAGAAAACAACAGAAGACGGGTTCTGGAACGATAAAAAAGAAAGCCAGTCTGTCATAAAAAAAATAAATGAAAACAAAGATCTTATTAATGAATATAAGCAGATTGAAAATATGTACCATGATGAAGAAGTATTAATTGAATTTGTTGATATGGGAGAGGAAGATTTTGTTTCTGAGCTTGAAGAAAAGCACAAAAAACTTGCCCATGAAATTGATACACTTGATGTAAAACTTCTTTTAGACGGAAAATACGATGGAAATAATGCAATTATAACAATACATTCAGGTGCAGGTGGAACAGAGGCATGTGACTGGGTTGATATGTTATACAGAATGTATTCCAGATGGTTTTCTGAAAAAGGATATAAAGTGAGTCAGCTTGACTTTATGCCGGGAGATTCTGTAGGAATAAAATCAATCACTCTTCTTGTTGAAGGAGTTTATGCTTACGGATATCTTAAAGCTGAAAAAGGTGTTCACAGACTTGTAAGAATTTCTCCTTTTGATGCCAACAAAAAAAGACACACTTCTTTTGCTTCTGTTGATGTTCTTCCAGAAGTTGACGAAACTGTTGAAGTGGAAATAAATCCAGGAGATTTAAGAATTGATACATATAGAGCCGGAGGAGCTGGAGGACAGCACGTAAATATGACAGATTCTGCTGTAAGAATAACACATATTCCAACAGGAATTGTAACTACCTGTCAGCAGGAACGTTCTCAGCTTTTAAACAGAGAAAAAGCAATGAAAGTTCTTCAGGCAAAACTTCTTGATTTAGAAATTAAGAAAAAAGAAGAGGAAATGAAAAAACTTCAAGGAGAACAGACTGATATCGGCTGGGGAAACCAGATAAGATCATATGTTTTTCAGCCATATACAATGGTGAAAGACCACAGAACAGGGTGTGAATCAGGAAATATAAGAGCCGTTATGGACGGGGATATTAATGATTTTGTAAATGCTTACTTAAGATGGATAAAAAGATAGAAAAAAAATATAAAATATGTTAAAATTTAATTTAGAAAATTAAAAATATTGGGGGTTAATAAATAAATGGAAAGAAAAGTAAGAACAAGGGTAGCTCCATCTCCTACTGGAGATCCTCATGTTGGAACAGCTTATATTGCAATGTTCAATATTGCTTTTGCACATGTAAACAACGGAGAATTTATTTTAAGAATAGAGGATACTGACCAAAACAGATATACTGAGGGATCTGAGCAGATGATATTTGACTCACTTAACTGGCTTGGACTAAACTGGGCAGAAGGGCCTGATATCGGCGGGCCTGTTGGACCTTACAGACAATCTGAAAGATTTGGAATTTATGGAGACTATGCAAGAATGCTTGTAGAAAAAGGTGAAGCATACTATTGTTTCTGTACTCCTGAAAGACTTGACAACTTAAGAGAAAGACAAAAAGCTATGAAAAAAGCTCCTGGATATGACGGACACTGCAGAAGCCTTACTAAAGAAGAAATTGAAGCTAAACTTGCAGCAGGAGAACCATATGTTATAAGACTTAAAATGCCTTATGAAGGTGAAACTGTAATTCATGACAGATTAAGAGGAGATATAGTTTTTGAAAACAGCAAAATAGACGACCAAGTTTTATTAAAAGCTGACGGTTTCCCTACATATCACCTTGCAAACGTTGTTGACGACCACTTAATGGGAATCACTCACGTTATAAGAGCTGAAGAATGGATTTCTTCTACTCCTAAACATATTCAATTATACAAAGCATTTGGTTGGGAACAGCCTGAATTTATCCATATGCCTCTTTTAAGAAACAGCGACAGAACAAAAATCTCTAAAAGAAAAAATCCTGTTTCATTAAACTGGTATAGAGATAACGGATATTTAAAAGAAGGATTATTAAACTTCCTTGGACTTATGGCTTACTCATTCAAAGATGGAAAAGAAATATTCAGCTTACAAGAATTTAAAGATACATTCAACATTGACAACGTTTCTCTTGGAGGACCTGTATTTGACCTTGTAAAACTTGGATGGATAAACAACCAGCACATGAGAATGAAAGATTTAAAAGAACTTACTGATCTTGCTGTTCCATTCTTCAGAGAAAAAGGATTTGTTGGAGAAACTTTAACAGAACATGAAAGATATGCTCTTGAAAGAATAGTTGAAATTTTAAGAGAACATGCTCACACTTTAAAAGAAATCGCAGAAGAATCTGAAGTTTACTTTAAAGATGAATACACTCTTCCTGAAATAACTGAAGAGATGGACAAAAAAGAAAGAAAAGGAATCGAAAGATTATATAATGGTATCCAAGATGAAACTGGTAAAAAATCTATAAGATTATTCCTTGAAAAAATAGAAGCATTCCCTACTGAAGATATTCCTTTAGAAGATGCTAAAAAACTTCTTACTGATACTCTTGAAGAAATCGGAGAAGGGCCAGGAAAAGTTTATATGCCGTTAAGAGCAGTGCTTACAGGATTACCTAAAGGTGCAGACCTTTACAACCTTATCTCTATAATCGGAAAAGAAAGAACTGTTGGAAGATTAAAGAGAATGATGGCATTATACAATATTTAGTTTTAAAATAAAAATAGGGGCTATTGTAGAGATAGCTCCTTTTTACTATATTTTATTTTGTTAAGGAGAGAATTTATTCATGACAGACAGCAGAATTTTTTTTGAAAAGGCTTTTCCCTTTTGGGATAAGATAACAGAGAAGGAACAAAAAACTATTTTGGATAACAGCTCCCTTAAAAAATTTTCAGCAGGAGAAATTATCCACGATTCTACAGAATGCACAGGAATCCTTGTGGTGAAAACAGGTCTTGTGAGAGTATACATGCTTTCATCAGAAGGAAAAGAAATCACTCTTTACAAACTTAATCCTTATGAAGTGTGTGTTCTTTCAGCTTCATGTATTCTTGCAAATATTAATTTTGATGTTTTTATTGAAGCAGAAAAAGACAGCGAAGTATATATTATAAGCCCATACAAATATAAGGAAATCAAAGATCATAACATCATCATAGAAAGTTTTACAAACAGTGTCATAAATCAAAGTTTTTCTGATGCTATGTGGATTATGGAGCAGATTCTTTTTATGAGCTTCGATAAAAGACTTGCAATTTTTCTTTTAGAACAGTCTGTTTCTGCAAAAACAGATATACTTAATCTTACACATGACTATATTGCAAAAAATATGGGAACTGCGAGGGAAGTTGTTTCAAGAATGTTAAAATATTTTCAAACTGAAGGGATTGTTTCTCTTTCACGGGGAACAATTACAATTACAGATAAAAACAAATTAAAAAAACTTATATAAACAAAAAAATTAAAAACTGCTGTATGGAGACAGCAGTTTTTTTTGGGAGTTTGTAAAATTTTATTTTTAGTTTTTAGGATTATTTTTTTATTAAATCAAGAACTTCGCTCTTTTGAAGAAGTCCAACTGATTTTTCAACTGGTTTACCGTCTTTAAATAAGATCATTGTTGGAATAGACATGATTCTAAAATCTCCTGCCAAGTCTGATTCTTCATCAACGTTAACTTTTACAATTTTAACTGATGAAACTTCTTCTGACACTTCATCAAGAATTGGTCCTAACGCTCTACAAGGTCCACACCATGTTGCCCAGAAATCCACCAACACTGGTATATCAGATTTCAATACTTCTTTTTCAAAACTGTCTTTTGTTACATGTAGAACTGCCATTTTAATTCCTCCTTAAATCTCTTTAATCATCTTTTACGAACTAATTATACACCCTTTTCAAAAATATGTATGTGACAAAGTCACATATAAAATAAAGTGCAAAAAGAAAAAGCGGGAGAGCAGTCCCGCCTTTTCAGAAAGGTAAAAATTTTTCGGCATGAAAAATATTGTAGCATATTTATTATCTGTTCATTTCACTTGTGCTTCCAAATTCATGATCTTCAATTATTCCTTTTATAAGACCAGCTCCAGCACAATTGTTGTCACCCATAATTGTATTCTTTACAGCTCCGCAGGCATTTCCATATTTAAGAGCCATTTCTGTATCGTTGTATTTTAATATTCCGTAAAGAGCTCCTGCAACATAAGCATCTCCACTTCCTATTCTGTCAACTATTTCTATATTTTCATAAGGTTTTTCAGAATAGAATTTATCTTCTTTACAGTTATATATTATAGAAGTAAAGTTATGAGATTTAGGAGAATTTACTGTTCTTTGAGTTGATGCAAGAAGAGAAAGATTGTGTTTTCTTGCAAAGTTTCTCATTATTGTTTCCATATCTCCTGTTTCTTTAAACATTTTTCTTAAAGTTTCTTCAGATGCGAAAAGAATATCTATAGAAGGAAGTATTTTTTCTATTTCAACTCTTGCATTTTCTTCATCTCCCCAAAGATTTCTTCTAAAGTTTACATCAAAAGAGATTAGTCCTCCTTTTTCTTTAAATTTCGCAATTAAATCTTTAGTAAGTTGTTTTGATTTTTCACATAGCCCAAGACTTATACCGCTTGTGTGGAAAATCTCACATTTATCATATATTTCAGAAGCAATTTCATCAACTGATAAAAATTGGAATGATGAATCATGTCTGTCATAAGTTACATTTGGTTTTCTTGGAGATGCTCCGTATTCATAGAAATATATTGCAAGACGTTTGTATAATGAATTGTCATCAACTATGAAACTGCTGTCAACTCCATTTGAATTTATTACTCTTTTTGCGTATCTTCCAAGTTCATTTTCAGGAAGTTTAGTTATAAGTGTACTTTTTACTCCAAGTGAAGAAACACCTGTGGCCACATTAAACTCTGCTCCCCCGATATTTTTTTCAAGAAGAGTTCCTTGAACAAGAAGTTCATTGTTTACAGGAGAAAGTCTAAGTAAGATTTCACCACTGCAGGCAAGTCCAATTTCTCTATTTTTAAAATCGAATATTTTTGCCATTTTTTACTCCTTCCAATTATTTATTTCTTATTTCTCTTATTTTTTCTACGAATGCTTTTGCTGTTGCTGTTATTGATTCACTTGAACCAGTTGCAAGTTTTCCTCCTGCACCAACTGCAACAACTCCATTTTTAAACCATTCTTCAACGTTATCAAGGCTTACTCCACCTGTTGGCATTATGTTAGCTTGAGGTAAAGGAGCTTTTACTGCTTTAACAAATGATGGTCCGAAAGCACTTCCTGGGAATAATTTAACAATGTCTGCTCCGTATTGCATAGCTTTCATCATTTCTGTTATTGTCATGCAACCTGGCATATATGGAATTTGATAAAGGTTGCAAAGTTTTGCTGTTTCTTCGTCAAATCCTGGAGAAACTATGTATTCTGCTCCTGCAAGGATTGCCATTCTTGCTGTTGCTGCATCTAAAACTGTTCCTGCACCAACGATTAATTTATCTGCTGGGAATGTTTCTTTTAATGCTTTTATAACTTCAGTTGCTCCTGGTACTGTATAAGTAACTTCGATTGCTGGAACTCCGCCTTCGATACAAGCACTTGAAATTCTTACTGCTTCAGCAATGTTTTCTGCTCTTACTACTGCAACTATTCCTGTATTTATTATTCTTTCTAAAGTTTCACTTTTCTTTAACATTTTTTCCTCCCAATAAAATAAAATTTACTTATATTATAAATTTCTCTGTTACATTTGTTTCTGTTTATAATATTAATTTACCTCATATTTTCAATAACTTCAATAATAAAATCCTAAAAATAATTTCATATACGAAACTTACTGAAAATAAATTTTTTTATTTTTATTCAAACTTCTATATTATTCACTTTCTGCACATTATTATTCTTTATTATAAAATTTCATATACGAAATTTTAAAAATATTTTTTTCTCAAATTTTTTATTTCTAAATTTCTTAATATAAAAATAAAAAACACTCTCCATCTTAATTTATCAAGATGAAGAGTGCAATATACAAATTACTTTTTACAGCATTCTCTTTTTTTATTTCTAAACTTCTGTTATTGATTCATGTTTTTCTTTTGCAAGACGTGCAAATTCTTTTTCTTCCGAAGTTCTTAAAAGTCCAAACTTAATTGTAATAAGAGTTGCAATTATTAAGAACACAGGATAATAAGCAAATTTTAAAATATCGATAGGTGATACATGACCCATACCTGTCATAATAAGCATTCCTCCATCATGAGGACAAAGAGCAAGTGTTCCACAGGCAAAAATATCTATAAGACTTGCAAGTCTTTTTGGAGCAATATGATATTTTGAACCAATTTCTTTTGCTATTGGTGCAGATATAATAATTGCTACTGTATTGTTTACAAGAGCTGCTGCAAGTGAACCTGCAAGAATTCCTATTCCATATTCAGCACCGCTTCTTGTCTTAACTTTTGAAGTAATTTTTTCAATAAGCCACTCTATTCCACCGTTTTCTTTAATTACTCCTATAATTCCAGCAATTAGAATTGCAACTATTGTAATTCCCATCATATCTTCCATACCATTTCCAATAGCTTTTATAAAAGGCAGGAATGTTACGCTTCCTGTTGCAAAACCAACTATTCCGCAAAGAACAATTCCCCCCATAAGAACAAGAACAACATTTCCTCCAGCTAAAGCTCCAGCAAGAACTAAAAGATAAGGAATAACTTTTATAAAGCTGAATGTAAGATTTCCTTCTATTTCCCCAGCTTTACCCATTATTGTGTAAAGAACCATTGTTAAAACTGCTGCAGGAATTGCTATTAAGAAGTTCATTCTAAACTTATCTTTCATTTCACAGCCCACTCCTCTTGTAGCAGAAATTGTTGTATCTGATAAAATTGAAAGGTTATCTCCAAAATATGCTCCTCCCATAACTGCTGCAAGAGTTATTGCAACGTCCATGTTACTTTTTGCTGCAACACCAACAGCAATTGGTGCCATAGCTGCCATTGTACCCATTGATGTTCCCATAGCTGTTGCTATGAAACAAGAAATTAAAAATATTCCAGGAACGATAAATGTTGATGGTATAAATGTAAGTCCTAAATTTACAACAGATTCAACTCCACCCATTGATTTTGCAGCTCCTGAAAATCCTCCTGCTAGAAGATAGATAAGCCCCATTATCATTACACCAGATGAACCTGCATTTTTTGAAAATACTTCTATTTTTTCTTCAACTTTTTTATTTTTGTTCATAAGAACTGCAACACCTATTGCTATAAATAGTGCCACGTGACGTGGGAATTGATTAAATGGTGATGCTGCTCCTTTAATAGAAAAGAACACTCCGCTTCCTATGTATAATCCTAAAAAAATAAATAATGGCAGGAATGATATTCCTCCAAGACCTTTCTTATTACCTGTTTCCATAATATTTACTACCCCCTGTTTTTATTAAAATTTTACTTTTTTCTCCATACTTTTACTGCATTTTCTATTCTGTTCATTCCCTCTTCAACCATATATCTTGGGCAGGCAATGTTCATTCTTTCAAATCCAGCACCATTTTCTCCAAACCAGAATCCATCATCAAGAGCAATTTTCGCCTCTTTTTGCATAAACATTGAAAGTTCTTCTTTTGTCATTCCAAGCCCAGAGAAATCAAGCCACATAAGGTATGTTCCCTCTGATTTTCTTACTTTTACTTCTGGAATTCTTTCTTTCACAAAGTTTACTACATAGTCCATATTTCCGTCAAGATGAATTAAAAGTTCCTCTAACCACTCTTCACCTTTTGTATAAGCTGCTTCAAATCCAACTAAACTGAATGGGCTGTTTCTTTTTACATCAAGTCTTCCTAATTCTTCATCAAGCATTTTCCACTCTTCTTCTCTTGGAAGTGTTGCAAAAGATGCTTGAAGTCCTGCTATGTTAAAAGTTTTTGTTGGAGAGAAACATGTTATTGTATTATGTTCAACCTCTTTGCTAAGTGAAGCTACAGGAATATGTTTGTATCCAGGCATTACTATATCTCTCCAGATTTCGTCAGCTATAACTCTTACATTATATTTTAAGCAAAGCTCAGACATTTTTTGAAGTTCTTCTCTTTTCCAAACTCTTCCTACAGGGTTGTGAGGACTGCACATTATAAATAATGTAACTTTTTCATCAGAAACTTTTTTCTCAAAGTCTTCAAAATCTATTGTATAATATCCTGTTTCATCTTTTACAAGACTATTTACAACAAGTTCTCTTTCATTTTCTCTTACAACTGCTGAGAAAGGATAATATACTGGACTTTGAATTAAAACTTTTTCATCTGCCTTTGTCATAAGTCTTACAAGAATTGAAAGTGTTGGAACAACTCCTGGGCTGTTTATTAAAGTTTTAGGATCTATTTTATAATCAAATCTTCTTTCAATCCAGTCAGCTGCACTTTGATAATATGAAGCTGGTCTGTAAACATATCCAAATATTCCCTGCTCAAGTTTTTCTCTCATTGCATCAATTATAACAGGAGCAGTTTTAAGATCCATATCTGCTATCCACATTGGCCATAAATCATTAGAAACAAATTTGTTTCCCATTTCTTCCCATTTAGCTGAGTGGTTGTTGCTTCTGTCAATTTTTTCATTAAAATTGTATTTCATTTTTCATCTCCTCAAAATTTACACATCATTTTAGTAAAAAAGTCTCATTTAGGTATTTTTTTTACTTTTTTATTACATAATTTCTTTTTAGCAATTTTTATGCCAAAATAATATTTTTTTTATCTCTTGAATTTTGTTTTATATATTTTAAGTTGTTTTTTATTAAATTTATTTTTTAATGGTTATTTTATTTTTTAACCTGTTTTTTTAGGTTTTTTAGGTTATAAAAACCTATTTTATTATTGCCATACTGAATTATATATTGTAAAATAAAGAAAACTAATTTTAAGAATCGGAGGTGTTTAATATTTCTCTAAAAATTGCCATTATCTCAGCAGGAAAAGATGTTGGGATTTTCTATAAAAAACAACTTGAATATTTTTTTGCTGATGCTGTTGAGCTTTATACATATTCTATTGAAGACGGCACAGCTTATTCTCCAAAAACAGAAGATATTTTTCTTATTACTACAATTTCTTTTGACAGCCATAACGAAGTTTTAAGATACATACCAAAAGATAAACATATTGTAAACGGAACTATAACTATAAGAAACAGCACTGTTGAAAAACTAAAAAAATTTCCAGCAGGGACAAAAGCTCTTCTTGTAAATTCTACAAAATCAATGTGTGAAGAAACTATTGTCCTTCTTCATCAAAAAGGGGTAAGTAATATTCAATTTTTTTCTTACTATCCTGGGTGTAAAGAAAAATATGATGATATTCCCCTTGCTATAACTCCTGGTGAGGGACATTTTGCCCCTGTAGGAAAAGAAGTCCTAGATATAGGAAACAGGGTTCTTGATACAAACACACTTCTTGAAGTAATATCTTTTACAGACTGTGAATATCTTTTAAAAACTGACAGACTTATAAATTATTTTGATGAAATTTCAGAAAACAACACAGGGATAGAATCTCTTATCTCGAAAATGGAGCTTGCAACACAGCAGTTTAATATTCTTCTTCGTCTTTCATGTGAAGGAATTATTCTTGTAGACAGTACAAATAACATTGTGATGTGCAACCAAAAAACAAATGATTTTCTGGGAAAAGGAAGAATAGATGTTCTTTATAAACCTGCTGAAACAATATTCCAAAATAATATTTTTGAACAGGCAGCAAAAGATGAAATCACAAAAACTGTTCTTTTCCTTTCTGACACAGGAGTAAAACTTCGTCTTAAAGTTGTTCCTATTGTAAAACATGGGGTTTATCTTTCTGGAATAGGAATTATAACAAGAGCAAATCCAGAAGATGAAATGCTTACAAATGCCATGAATAAAATTTTAAAAAAAGGACATATTGCAAGATATACTTTTGATTCAATAATTACAAAAACTAAAAATGTGACAAAGATAAAAGAGGTTGCTAAAAAAATGGCAAAATCAAATTCAGCTGTTCTCATCACAGGAGAAAGCGGAACAGGAAAAGAACTTTTTGCCCATTCTATTCATAATTATTCTTCAAGAAAAGATAAACCTTTTGTAGCAATAAACTGTGCCGCCCTTGCTGATAATCTTCTTGAATCAGAACTTTTCGGATATGAAGAGGGAGCTTTTACAGGAGCAAAAAAAGGCGGAAAGACAGGACTTTTTGAAATTGCAAACAACGGAACACTTTTCCTTGATGAAATTGAAGGAATGAGTAAAAATCTTCAATTCAAACTTCTTCGTGTTATTCAAGAAAAAGAAATTATAAAAGTGGGTGGAGATGAAATGATTCCTATTGATGTAAGAATTATAGCCGCCTCAAACGAAAATCTGGGAGACCTTGTTGAAAATAAAAATTTCAGACAAGACCTTTATTACAGATTAAATACCCTTCCAATAACAATACCGCCATTAAGAGAAAGAATTGATGATCTTTATTTATTAATAGATGATTTTAAACAGGAAATGGATTTTGATTTTGTATTTACAAAAGCTACTAAACACCTTCTTGAAAACTATACATGGCCGGGAAATATAAGAGAACTTAGAAACTGTATTGAGTACTTAGGATGTCTAGGTGAAACAATAATAGAACCTGAAATGCTTCCTCAAAATATGAACAGCCTTTTTAAAGAAAAAATAAAAGTTTCTTCTTATTCTGAACCTGAAAATATTTTTTATGAAACTGCTGCAGTTTTAAATACTCTTGAAAAAAGAGGAAAATCCTGTGGAAGAAAAGCTGTTTCAGATGAACTTAAAAATAAAAAAATCTTTTTATCTGAAGCAAAAGTGAGAAAGATTCTTGAAAATATGAAAGCAGATGGGCTTGTTTCTTCTGGTGAAGGAAGAACAGGTTCAAGACTTACTTTATTAGGAAGAAAAAAATTTAATATTTCTGAATGATAAATGTTGACAACTTTTTTTAAGAGGAGTATACTTTAAATGTGCATATGCACATAAAGTGAGGAGGACATATGCCAAGATGTAAAAAACAGAGATGCTGCAGAATTTTAAATGATGAAAGAATTTTTAAGCCTACAGGAATTCCAATGTCAAATCTTGAAATAAATGAGATTGAAATAGATGAGCTTGAAGCTGTGAGACTTTGCGACTACGAGGGAAAAAGTCAGATTGAAACAGCAGAGATTATGAAAATTTCAAGAGGAACTGTACAGAGACTTTTAAATTCTGGAAGAAGAAAAATTCTGGACGGACTATTACATTTAAAAGCTATAAAATTAAAAAATACAGGACAGGAGATGATTTTAATGGCAGCTGAAATATTAAGAGTAGGTTTTCCAACAAATGACGGAATAACTGTGGAGGAACATTTCGGACACTGTGAAAAATTTGCAGTTTATTCAATAGAAGAGGGGAAAGTTGTAGGTAAAGAATTTTTAACTGCACCTGAACATGCACCAGGAGTTTTCCCAAGATTTATCGCAGCAAATAATATTAATGTTGTAATAACTGGGGGAATGGGACAAAGAGCTATTGACCTTATAAAAGCAAATGGAGGACAAGTTATTTTAGGAGCCAGCGGAAAAATTGAAGATGTTCTTGCTGTTTACTTAGAAGGAAGCCTATACTCAAAAGGTTCTGCTTGTGCTCATCATCACCATGATGATGACCATGAGTGTCAGCACTAATTTAATAAAATAAAATACAAACAGGAGCTGTTATATCTCTAAAAAATATTATAAAAATAAAATTTTATCTCGTGAAAAAGATTTTCTATTTATATTGTTCGTTTCACTAAAAATGACAAACTCACTTCGTTCAAACATGTCATTTTTTAACGTTCAACTCACTGCATAAATTACGAAAATTTTTTCAATCTTCTAAAATTTTATTTTTTATAATTACAAAGTTCTCTATATTTATGAGAAACTATTTTCCAATGCAGGGAAAAGATTTTACTTTTTATAATTTTATAACAGTTCCTTATTTTTTTACACTCTTTAAAAATGAAAAAAGGAGATAACATTATGAAAATAGCAATAGCACTTGAAGAAAGGAATTACAATTCTTTAGCTGACAGAAGATTTGGAAGAGCAGCTTATTTTATTTTAATAAATCCAGAAACAAACGATTATGAAATAATTGAAAACGAAGCAAAAGATGAAGCTACAGGAGCCGGACTTAAAGCTGTAAAAACTCTTGTAAATCTTGGAGTAAATGAAATTATTGCAGGAGAAATAGGACCGAAAGCAGCTGTTCTTATAAATGAATTTGAAATTCCTGTTTATAAAATGGGAGAACTTACAAAAGTTTCTGAAATTTTAAAAAATTATAAAGAAAATAAATTAGAAAAATATGATTTATCTCCAAAACCACAAGGTTTAAGAATGGCATAGCGGGGTGAAAAATGAAAATAGCAGTTTTAAGCGGAAAAGGAGGAACAGGAAAAACCACTGTAAGTACAAGCCTTGCTTTTATCTCAAAACTTCCTCTTTTTGATACTGATATAGAAGAACCGAACTCACATATTTTTTTTAAAAATAATATTCTTGAAGAAAAATCTGTATATATGAATTATCCAAAAGTAGATATGGAAAAATGTAATCTATGCGGAGAATGTGGGAATTTCTGCAGATTTAATGCTGTTATTCCTGCCAGAAACACTGTTCTTATTTTTGAAGAAAGCTGTCACGACTGTGGGGGGTGCAGAATTATCTGTAAACAGAAAGCAATTTCTTGGGAAAAAAGAGAGATTGGAAAAATTTTTACAGGAAAAACATATTTTAATTCTGACACTGTATGTGGAAAATTAAATATAGGAGAAATGTCAGGAGTAAGAATTATAAAAGAGATGTATAAAAATGCTGAAATGAAAGATTTCTTAATTGACTGCCCTCCTGGAACTGCCTGCACTACTGTTGCAGCTGTGGAAGAATCAGATTTTGCCGTTGTTGTAACAGAGCCGTCTCCATTTGGATTAAGTGATATGAAACTTGTAATAAAACTTTTAAGAGATATGAAAATTCCTTTTGGTGTTGTTATAAATAAAGCTGAAGAAAATGAAAGAGAAGTAAAAAATTACTGTATTTCTGAAAATATAGAAATTCTCGGCGAGATACCTTTCAGCAGAAAAATAGCAGAAAATTATTCCAAAGGAAATATTGTATCGGATATTCTACCTGAATATAAAAAAGTTTTTGAAAATATTTTGGAGAAGGTGAAAAATCATGGAAATTAAAGAAATCGTTGTTATTTCAGGAAAAGGGGGAACGGGAAAAACTACAGTTACATCTTCACTTATTCCTTATTTTCAAAATGTTGTTATAGGCGACTGCGACGTTGATGCTCCAAATCTTCAAATTCTTTTCAATCCCCAGAACACAATAAAAGAAGATTTCTTTGGAATGAAAAAAGCTCTGCTTAATAAAGAACTTTGTATTCAATGCGGAAAATGTTATGAGCTTTGTAAGTTTGATGCAATAGAAAATATAAAAAAATGTGAAAGCTGCGGACTTTGTGAATATACATGTCCAGCTGGAGCAATTAAAATGGTTGACAATAAAGCTGGAGAAATTTTTGAGTCAGATACAAAATATGGAAAAATTATTCATGCCTGTCTTTTTCCAGGAGAAGAAAACTCTGGAAAATTAGTAGCTGAAGTTAGAAAAAAGGCTAAAAAAACTGCTAAAGAAAAAAATATTGAATATATTATTTTAGATGGAGCTCCTGGAGTTGCATGCAATGTTATAAGTTCTCTTACAGGAGTTAAAAAAGCTGTTGTTGTAACTGAGCCTACTCTTTCAGGGCTTCACGATTTAGAAAGAGTTCTGAATCTTATTGAAAGATTTAAAATAAAGCCATATTTTGTAATAAATAAATTCGACTTATCAAAAGAAATCGCTGATGAAATTGAAAAATTTTTAAATGAAAAAGGATTTGAGATTTCTGTAAAAATTCCTTTTAATAAAAAAATAGTAAAATCAATTATTAGAAAATCTATTCCATCTGTTGAAGAAAAAGAATTTTTTGAACAGATTGGATTTAAAAAACTTACAGAAGAATTAATGAAATAAGGGATTGCCTGAGCAATCCCTTTTTATTTACTATTTATTAATTTTTACTTTTGCTTCTTCAACAACATATTTTAAGAAATCATCTAGTTTCATTGAAACCTGTTCAGTTGAACCAAATCTTCTTACGTTAACTTCTCTGTTTTCAGCTTCGTTTTTACCGATTATTAACTGCATAGGAATTTTGTATTTTCCATTTGCTTCTCTGATTTTGTATCCAATAGATTCTGCTCTGTCGTCAAGCTCAACTCTTAAATCCATATCTTCTAAGATTTGTTGTAATTCTTTTGCATAAGGAACTACATCTTCATTAATAGTTAGAAGTTTAATTTGAGTTGGAGCAAGCCACATAGGGAATGCACCTGCATAGTGTTCAATTAAGATTCCAATAAATCTTTCGATTGATCCGTAAACAACTCTGTGAATCATAACTGGTCTATGTTTTTCTCCATCTTCACCGATATAGTTTATATCAAATCTTTCTGGTAAGTTAAAGTCAAGCTGGATAGTTCCGCACTGCCAAGTTCTTCCAATTGCATCTTTAATTTTGAAATCTAATTTAGGTCCATAGAATGCTCCGTCACCAGGGTTAACTTTGTATTCTCTTCCCATTTTCTTTAAAGCACCTTCAAGTCCTGCTTCTGCTCTATCCCAAATTTCTTGGCTTCCAATTGCTTTTTCAGGTCTAGTTGAAAGTTCTATGCTGTAATCAAATCCAAAAATTCCTTTATAGAATTTATCAATTAGTTCTGTTACTCCTATAATTTCTTGTTCTATTTGTTCTGGAGTCATAAAGATGTGAGCATCGTCTTGAGTAAATGCTCTAACTCTCATAAGTCCGTGTAATGCTCCAGAAAATTCATGTCTGTGAACATGTCCAAGTTCTCCAACTCTTTCTGGCAGATCTTTATATGAGTGAATTTTATTTTTATAGTTTAAAATTCCACCTGGGCAGTTCATTGGTTTAATAGCAAAATCTGTTTCATCAATAGAAGTTGTATACATATTTTCTCTATAGTTGAACCAGTGTCCAGAAGTTTCCCAAAGTTCTCTATTTAATATTGTAGGAGTTTGAATTTCAACATATCCTGCTTTTCTATGTTCTTTTCTCCATAAATCAATAAGAGTATTTTTAAGAACCATTCCTTTTGGCATGAAGAATGGGAATCCTGGTCCATATTCACTTACAAAGAATAATTCAAGTTCTTTTCCAAGTCTTCTATGGTCTCTTTTTTCAGCTTCTTCTAAGAATTTTAAATAATCTTTTAATCTTTTTTCATCAGCAAAAGCAAGACCATATATTCTTTGAAGCATTTTATTGTTAGAATCTCCTCTCCAATATGCTCCAGCAAGAGATTTTAATTTAAATGCTTTTATATAAGATGTTGATGGAACGTGAGGTCCTCTGCAAAGATCCATGAAATCTCCTTGTTTATAAAAAGATAACATTTCTCCTTGAGCTATATCTTTTATTATTTCAACTTTGTAGTTTTCTCCAAGAGCTTCAAAGTGTTTTATTGCATCTTCTCTTGACATTTCAAGTCTTTCGATTTTTATATCTTCTTTAGATATTTTTTTCATTTCAGCTTCAATTTTTTCTAAATCTTCAGGAACAAATTGAACTTCAGGGTCAAAGTCATAATAGAATCCATTTTCAATAGCTGGTCCTATTGTAACTTTTGTTTTTGGGAATAATCTTATAACAGCTTGTGCCATAAGATGAGCTGCTGAGTGTCTTATAATATGTTCTCCCTCTTCAGAATCTGCAGTTATAAATTCAACTTTTGCATCTCTGTCTAAAACATAAGACATATCTTTTAATTCTCCGTCTACTTTTGCTGCAACTGATTTTTTAGCTAGTGAGTTGCTTATACTTTTTGCAATCACAAACATATTTTCAGCATTTTCAAATTCTTTTACGCTTCCGTCCATTAACTCTATTTTCATATATATCCTCTCCTTAGTTATTCTTTAATTAATCAATCTCATCTTCAATTTTTATTCCACTGAATATATGAACATCTGGTTTTACCTGTTCTCCTTCTGCACTTCCTCCTTTAGCTCCAAGACCAAATAATCTCTTATCTGGGAATGTAAGAAGTGTAAATTGAAGAGCCGCTTTCCATTCATAATCACGGGTAGTGATACTGTACTCTCTCATATAAGCAACAGACCATTCATAATATCCCATTTCTTTTCCGATTTCAACTCCTGCACCGTCAAAGAATCTTCTTCCTGTTCCGTCACCATATGTTCCATCTATATTATCATAAAATTCTATATAGGTCTTAAGTCTCCACCCCTCACTAGGTTTTCCAAGTTTCGTATGGAAACTAAATTCATGTTCCCTCTCTGTAACTTTCCAGTCATCTTTATTTGTTCCATCTGCTTCTTGGGTAAATGTATAACCAAATCCTGTTCTGTTTTGTGAGTAGAACACAGCAGTTTCTATTTTAGAAAGTGAGTCCCAATATCCCTCTTCATGTCTCATCTGGTCCTTACTTTCAAGTGTAAGTCTTGCATCAAAACTTCTTCTGTAATCTCCAAAGTTTACTTTATTATCCATTACACTGTTAAGATTAAATCCAACAGAATTTCTGTTTTCAAGAATTGTTCTGATATTATTTATATCTTGAGCAGTAAGTTCTCCTGCTTCTTTACCATACTCTTTTCTTGCATATTTTGAAAGTTCTGCTTCAGAAAGTCTCTTATCTTTGAAACCATATCTTAAGGTAATTACATTTGAATTGTAGTTTGTTTTAAATTTATCACTATATTTATTTTTATTATGGTTTAATTCTTTATAATTTCCCTGATAATCTTCATATTTTACTCCATAAGAGTGTTCAATTTCTCCGCCGTTTAAATATGAAACTGCATAAGTTTTATTATTGATATCCAAAACATCATTGTTTCCTACAGAAGCTCTGTCTTTACCCTCTGTATATTCAAAGTTCAATCTGTTTTCATCAAAGCTGTATGTATAACCAAATACATTTTCTCTGATTTTTTCATCAAGACCTTTTAATAAATCAACTTCAAATTTATTATCAGTAAAATCTATACTTTGATTTTTATAATAAAATTCGTGGTTTCCTAAATAGATATTTGTTCCATAATCTTTATATCCTAAATCATTTTTATAATTATTAAATAAATTGTTAGAACCATATTCACTTACATATCTTTCATCGCTGTTATAATATGCACTGAATGCTTTATCTCCATCAATTAGGAAATCAACTTTATTTTTAAATATCTCTCCTGTTTTTTCATCATTAACAGGTCTTTCTTTTACAGTATATTCTCCCGTGTAAACAGTTTCAGTATTTCCAAATTCAAAGGCAACTTTATCTCCAAATTTAGAAACATTTTCTTTGTTAATAAATCTTCCATACTCCTGCTCTTTATTATCTCTGTCATATTTATAATCCTGCCAGAATAATGTAAATTCGTTATTAAGTCCTATATCTGCCCATCTATTTACATTATCAGAGTTATCAAGAAGTGTTATTTTATGAGTAAGTCCACCTTGATATCTTGTAGATTTATCATTATTTTCTGTATCCATTCCGTTATATTTACCTGAAGTATATTCGTCCTGTCTTATGTTTCCAAAAAGGCTTACTTCTCCTAAATATCCCAAACCTATATTATTTTCAGCAATTCCAAATTCATAGAAATCAGAATTATTTTTATAAGTTCTGTAATCTTTTATATCACTTCCGTTTAATCCTTCTCTGCTTATAACAGTTTCTTCAGATTGTCCTCCTGCAAATGTTAAATCTGCAAGTCCTGTATAAAGAGTTGCATAAGCTCTGTCTTCTCTTGTTTTTTCATAGACAATATTTTCAAATCTGTTATACTGACTCCATCTTGAATTTCCAAAAACTTTTTCTCTCATTGGGTCGTTTTCAAGATTTAATTCTTTTTCGGCAAATGTGAAATCATATCCTGTTTTAAAAGCTGTGCTGTCCGTCAGCTTATATTCTCCAAAAGCTGTGCTTAATTTACGGCTGTCGTAAATATCATACTGTGATACTGTCCACGGAACATAGTCAGCATATAAACCTTTTTTATCTATATTTAGTCTTTTCTTACTTAAATCCGGATTTCTCTCCCAAGAATTAAGTCTTCTGTATTTATCACCGTTTGCTTCATCATAACTGAAAGATATTTTATTTCTCTTATCTTCAAAGCCGAATCCAAAATCTTCTGCTCTTGACTGTAAATCATCTTTGCTTGATCCCGGATCCATATCATAAAGATAATTATAATATCCGCTGAATTTATAATCTTCATTGTCTTTTACCAGAGAAACTTCAGAGAATAAATCGTTATCAACCTGAGCATCATATCCCAAATCATCAATCTGATCTGTAACTATATATTGATATGCTTTTTTATCATCAGTAAGTTTTACTTTTGCATCAAGAGAAATATCTTTTCTTGAACCAAGTCCCATCAGCCCTGTATCCAATGTATAGAAATTTGAATAATCTCCCATATTTGGGATTTCTCCTAATGGTCTATCATTATCATATTTTCCTGTTTTTTTATCATAGCCATTAAATTTTCCCTGTGCATCATAATCTTCTATAATATCTTTAAGATTTTCATTCATATTATAGGTCATGCTTTGAACACCAAAATTAAAATGCCCGTAATTTCCCTCATATTCATGGGTATAATCTATACTCCATCTATCGTCATGACTTGCATCAGGTCTTCCTGTTTCTGAATCTATTTTTTGATCTCCTTTTTTATGAACAAGAAAATCTGTTATATTAAGTCTTGATTCTCCATAAATTTCTGTATCATACCAGTTTTCCATTCTTCCAATAAGGAATCCCATCTGATCTCCAAACTTAGGTGCAAAACCTCCTCTAAATTTGTTATCTTTACTTTCATACAGAACTCCCGTTGAAATTGTCCAGCCGTAGTCATCTTCATCTCCCCACATTGGGAACAAAGGAACTTCAGAACCTTGTCTTATATTAAATCTATACCAAGGGAATGTAAAAGGCATCACATCAAAATCCTGAATAAAAAGATCTGAATAGGTTAATGTTACCTGTTTATCAGGCTCTATTTTTATCTTGTCACTTTGAAGATAATAACCAAGCCCTGACAAATCTCTATTTTCATTTACTTTTGGATCTGTTGTCAGCCAGGCATTTTTTAGAAGAACAACTCCGTTATCAAACTTTGTTTTTTCTCCGCCAAAATATATTTTATCATTAGGAGCTTCCGCCCCCGTTACTTTTCCCACTTCCATATAACCAAAACTTTTTCCAAAAATAGCTTTTGTTCCGTCAAGAAGTGCTTCCCCGTCTCTTGCTTCAATTCTTATATCCCCCATAGGCTGATAAGAATCAAGAGTGAAATCGCCGTCTATATACATTCTATTTTTTGGTTCATCTCTTCTTACATTGAAAACCTTAAATTTATTTACTCCGTAAATTACATCTATACCATTGGTTGATGTCACACTTTCATTATCCAGACTTATCTCAACCTCTGTTTCATTTTCTTTTTTATTCGGTTCATTTTCAATGATTTTATCTTCAGACAAAGCTTTCATGCACACAAGCATCAATGCCAGAAGAAGATATATTTTTTTCTTCATAAAAAATACCCCTCAGTTTTTAATGTAGTTAATACAACAATATTTCATTTGATTATACCATATATTTATTTATTTTTATAGGGTTTCAAAAGTTTATTTTATTTATTTTTGCTTTTTATCAAATTTATTTTACAGTTAAAAATAAAAAAACAGCTGAATGAATATTTTCACTCAACTGTTTAAATTTTATTTTATAATGCTTTTAATTTTTCGGATAATTCTTTTTTATTTTTCAATCCGACAAATTGTTCAACTTTTTCTCCATTTTTAAAAACCATCATCGTTGGTATACTTCTTATTCCAAACTTCACAGCCAGATCAGTATTTTCATCAACATTGATTTTACAAATTTTTACACTTGGAATTTCATCTGAAATTTTTTCCAAAATAGGCAGCTGCATTTTACATGGTCCGCACCATTCTGCCCAAAAGTCAACCAGTACAATCCCTAGGTGGTTTAATACTTCATTTTCAAAAGAGCTTATATCTACTTTAATTATATCAGCCATTAAGTTTCCTCCTTAAAAAATAACCCTTACTTTAATCTATCATATGTACTATTTTTTGTCAAATACTCACTATTTTTAATGATAAATTTTTCTGAGTTTCAAACTTTTCAAACACTATGTACTGTTATAGTTATTTTTTAAAAAACTTTCTAGGCTTTTCTCTCTTTTTCTCTTTCAGCCTGAGCCTTGCTCAAATAGAAAGGTTCAAGTGTATATAAATTATCTTCTTGTTTTTCTGAAATTTCAGCAATCACAGAGGCTCTCGGAAGACTTAAAGATTTTATTGCAAATTTTGCATTATTACCCATTATTTCTTTTATAAGTTCTTGATATTTTAAAGCTCCGTCTCCTAAAAATAAAATCTTCTTATCTTTTTTATCTTCTAAATACTCTCTTATTTCTCCAACACCATATTCATCTTGTCTTACAAGTTTTCCATTTTCATAAGAGTATCTTGAATAATATCCTCTTTCTTTTCTAGCATCTATTATTGGAATTATTTCACAATCTGTTTCATTTGCTCCATAGGCTATTGCATCAAGTTCATTTATTCCTGCAATAGTTTTTCCTGTTGAATAAGCAAGCCCTTTTACAACAGCAACCCCTATTCTTATTCCTGTAAAAGATCCAGGACCTATACTCACCGCAAATTTATCCACATCATTTATTGTATGCTCAGTAAGTTTTAAAAGGTAATCAACAGCAGCCATTATATTTTCAGAATGAGTTCTTTTTATATTAAGAGTTACTTCTCCAACAAGTCCTGTCTCACTGGAATACAGTGCAGCACTCCCAACATTTGTAGATGTATCAACAGCTAAAATTAACATACTCCAGCATCTCCTTTTCTTTTTCTTTATTTCCTACATATTCAAGAGAAACTTTTCTTGTTTCATCTCCATCATATTCAAGAATTATTTCAATATATTCTTTCGGCAGTTCTGATTTTATTATATCAGCCCACTCAATAAGCATAACTCCGTCTCCGTTTAAATAATCCTCATATCCCACTTCATATATTTCTTCCGGCTCAGAAAGTCTGTACACATCAAAATGATATAAAGGAATTCTTCCAGAAAAATATTCAAGAACATAGTTAAAAGTAGGGCTTTTTAAATTTTCTTTCACCCCAAGAGTTTCAGCAAATTTTTTAGTAAAAGTTGTTTTTCCTGTTCCAAGATCTCCAATAAGAGCAACTATATCCCCTGCACTTACATAATCAGCAAGTTTTTCCGCAATTTTATTTATTTCATCAAAGCTCAATATTTTTTTCATAACTCACCTTATCCTTGGATTTTTTTCACTATATTTGTAGTAGATTTTCCTTCAATAAAAGTAAGTATTCTTACTTCTCCTCCATAACTTTCCACAATTTTTGTTTCAGGAAGATCATCTTTTGTATAATCTCCTCCTTTAACATGGATTGACGGTTTAAGTTCTCCTATAAGAGATTCAGGAGTATCTTCTTCAAATATCACTGTATAATCAACAGCCTTAAGCCCGCAAAGCATTTCAGCTCTGTCGTATTGATTGTTTATAGGTCTTGACTCACCTTTAAGTCTTTTTACCGAATCATCTGAATTTACACCTACAATAAGAACATCTCCCTGTCTTTTTGCTTCGTTAAGATATCTTAAATGTCCAACATGAAGAATATCAAAACAGCCATTTGTAAACACAACTGTTTTATTTTGCTTTTTTAATTCTTCAACTAATTTTTTTCCAAATTCTCTGTCTACAATCACGGAAATCCTCCCAATCAGATTTTATTTATTCTACAATTTTACACTATTTTTTATATTATATCAATACTTCTGTTTTTTCAAAACATTTCACTTTTTATTTTATTTTTTTGAAATAATTTTTTCTCTTTTATTTTTATTCTGTAAAAATAAAATTTTTATTGCTTTTTTCAAATTTTTCTTTACTTTTTTATAGAAATTAGGGTACTATAATATAAACAATGTGTTTATTATCAATGTTTATTTTATTATTTCATTTTAGGGGGTACATATGGAAAAATTATTGGAACTTGGATTTAAAAAAGTCGGTATTTGGAGAAAAGATGAAAAAGTTCTTTCTTTTGAACTGTCTGAATTTAAAGACTCTGCTGATATAATTTTCGCTTTCATTCAAAATTCTACTGTTGTTTATATGGCAGTATCAAATGGAAATTTTGAAACTTTTTTAAACACATTTGTTAATCCTTCAAATATTGACCTTGAAAAAACAGGAATAAAAAATTCTATTTTAAAAGCTCTTGATAACGGAGAAATTGCAATATATGCTTTAAAAAATAAAAAATTCTTCGGGCTTATGACTAGATTTTCACAATCTGAAATCATAAATCTTATCAAAGAAATTAAACCTTCTTGGAATTCTGATGTAAAAGACCGTATGAAAAATATTGTAGGAAAAGACAGAAATGCTGTTTTAAAATCAGAACAGCTTAAAGAAAAAGAAAGAGAGAGAGAAGAAGCTGAAGAAAAAGCAACAAAAGAAACAGAAACTACTGCTGACACAGAAAAAACTCCAGAGCCTGTAAAAGAAGCAGCATCAAAACCTGCAGCTAAAGAAAAAGGCAAAAAGCAATATGAATCTTATATTTTTGTTCTTGGAAAAAGCTATTATGAAAGAGGATTTTTCAACTTAAAAACTTCTTATTCACATCTTGTAGGAGAAGATAAAAGTGAAATTCAAATTATTCTTGAGGGAAAAGAAAAATATACTATTCCTGGAAAAATAAACAGAACTGCTAACGTTTCAAAAGCTGCAAGAATAATAGGAAATAAACCTCTTAAAATGTGGTTTCAAGAAAATGCAGAGGTTAACAGTGAATTAAGAATTACATTTATTTCTAAAAAGAAAATAAAATTAGAAGTAGTGTAAAATAAAAATTTTCTTCTGTAAAAAAGATTTTTATTTTAATCAAGAAAGAAAAAGAAAGAAAAGAGGGAGAAAAAAATTGTACTGCACCCAAATCTTAGACAATTAAGACAGTGGCTGTATAGGAATGGTTTAATAAAGTAAACACTAAGTTAAGAGAATTTAACGAAAGGGGTACTTTATGAAAAGAAAATCCTATGATAAACAGTTTAAGATAGCAGCAGTTAAGTTAATATTGAAAAAAGAGGTTCCTGTTTCTGTTGTAGCAAAAGAATTAAAAATATATCAAAATACTTTGTGTCGTTGGGTTGATAAATATGAAGAACATGGAGAAAGGGCATTTCCTGAACGAAAAACTGCATTTTATTCGTATCAATTTGAAATTAAAAAACTAAAAGAGAAAACATTCTACAAGAAAAATAGAAAATAGAATATTAAGCGAAGAAATTAAAAAATCTTTTTGGAACATAAAAGAAAATATTGCTCTTTAAGAATAGCTAAAACTTTAGAATTAAAAGAATTTAAAGTAAATAGAAAAAGAGTAGCTCGCTTGATACGATTAATGGCTCTGCTTCCTTGTGAAACTCATTACAGATATAAAAATTATTCTAAAAAATATTCAAAAGAAGAATGTCTAAATTTATTAAATCAGATATTTAAAGCTGATGCCAAAAACAAAATTTAGGTAGGAGATATAACATATATTCCGACTAAGAAGAAAACACTATATTTAGTAGTTTTTATTGATATTTTTTCTAGAAAAGTAATAGGTTGGGCAATGGATACTAAAATGAAAGAATATTTAGTATTTAACCAAGCTTATGGTAAGGAACATCCTAATTCTGGTCTAGTTGCTCATACAGATCAAGGAAGTCAATTTTACTGTTAAAAATCTTAGAATGCTTTTAAAATCTAAAAAAGCTGTTCACAGTCAAAGTAGAAAAGGTAATCCTTATGATAACGTTTTGATAGAATCCTTCTATAGAACATTAAAAAGGAGCTTATTCAAGGTTCAAAATTTGAAACTCCTGAACAAGCTCAAAAAAAAATCTTTAAATACATCGAACTTTATTATAATGTCAAAAGAATGCATTCTTCTTTAAAGTTTTTATCTCTACTTCAATATGAAAAACAAAATTCATGATTTTCACTTAACTTAGTATCTAAAAAATATTGACAAATCCATCAATAATTAAAATATAGTATCTAAGAAAATGGGTTTACTACAAAATTTTCTGATTCTAATTTAAATTTTATTTATTATAAATATCGATTTTTTGATAAGGAATTTCAATTCCCTCTTTGTTAAATTCTATAATAACAGTTTCCATAAGTCCAAAATACACTTCCCAGTAATCTGGAGTCTTTGCCCACACTCTGAAAACATAATCAAGTGAACTTGCACTGTGTGCATTAAGTCTTATTGTATAACCTTTTTCATGAAGAACTTTTTCATTTTCTTCAGCTATTCTTTTCAGCACAGCTTTGGCTTTTTCTACAGGAGTATCATAAGATGTTGATATCACTAAATCAACTCTTCTTTCCGGTTCTCTTGAAATATTTGTTACAGCACCATTTGCAAGCTGACCATTTGGAATTATAATTCTTTTATTATCTGGTGTTGTAAGAGTTGTATAAAGAATATGAATCGCCGTTACTGTTCCAGAACCTGCAGCCGCTGTTATAAATTCACCTTTTAAAAACGGCTTAAAGAAAAGAATAAGAACTCCTCCAGCAAGATTTGCCAGACTTCCTTGAAGAGCTAAACCAACAGCCAAACCTGCAGTACCTAAAATTGCTACAAGAGAAGTTGCCTGAACACCTATTCCGCTTATTATTAAAAAGAAAAATCCAATATAAACAACTGTCTTAATCAAAGAAACCAAAAATGATTCCAATAAAGGATCTGCTTTGCTTTTATGAAGCAAAGCTCTAAGAGTTTTTACTATCATATTTACAGTAGGCTTCATTATTATTAGTATAAAAATAACCCAAAGTGATCTTATTGCTATTTTGGGAAGTATTTTTGCTATACTGTCTATAAGGCTGTCAAAAAATATCTGTGTTTTAGGATTATTTATTACAGATGCTAATTCTGTTATATTTTCTTCCATTTGTATATCCTCCTTAAAGTTTATTTATGTCAATTATATCATAATTCAAATATGTATGTAAAATTTTAACGGGTAAAAAAAAAGACACATTTCTGTGTCTTAACTTTTTTAAATGGCGGGAGTGACGAGATTCGAACTCGCGACCTCCTACGTGACAGGCAGGCGCTCTAACCAACTGAGCTACACCCCCATTTAATGGTGGTCACAATAGGACTTGAACCTATGACCCCCTGCTTGTAAGGCAGGTGCTCTCCCAACTGAGCTATGCGACCCACATAAATTAGTATACTAAATATTATAAAATTTTGCAAGTATTTTTTTACTTTAATTTAAAATTTCTTATATTTTTAAAAACAATCATAATGTTTTCAATTATTTTTTATTTTATAAACAAAAAATAAAACCCTGCATTGAAAAATAGTTTGTAATTAATGCAGTGAACAAAACGTAAAAATTCATATTTCTAAACAAAGTGAGCTTATGAATTTTAGTTTTGAGAACAAAATTAATAAAACTATTTTTCACCAGCAGGGCGGGTTTCTTTTCGTCAATGCAGAAGACGAACGACTGACAAGAAGTTCGACGACTAGCAGAGACGACGAATTAAAAATTTTATTTATTAAATTTTTAATTTGTTCCTAAAAATTTTGACCGCACAAAGAAAATGAACATATATTAGTGTTTTTCTTTAATAAATCCTTGTTTATAAGCATTTAATAAATCATATAAATCATCTATCTGTTCTTGAAGTTTTGTACCAATATCTGTATCTTTAACTCTTTTTCTCTGAAGAACTCTTTTTACAATTCTTGTTGATGAATGAATATCCATACATTTTTCAATAGCACTTTTTACATCTTGGAACGGCTCGTGTGAAACAAGCTTTAATCCGTAAGAATTGTATATTAATGTGTAACCTGCAAGTCCTGTTTCAGACTGATATGCTTTTGAAAATCCCCCGTCAATGACAATAAGTTTACCGTCAGCTTTTATAGGGCTTTCACCTTTTTTCTCCTTAACAGGAACATGACCGTTTACAATATGGGAAATTTCAGGATTAAGACCAAATTCTTTAAATATTTTATGAATAAAGTTTACATCTTCATAAAAAGAATAATATGGGTTTTTAACTTCTTTGTGAAGTGTTTTATCATTTGTAAAATATCTTTCAAAAGTTTTCATTGCATCTTTTCCAAAAAGCGGTGAATATGGCCCGCACCATAGATACCACATATAATCAACAGCTCTTTCTTTTCTTTCTGAATCTGTTTTGTTAAAATATCCCTCTCTGCACACTCTATCCAATTCTTCAAGATATTTTTTCCCAGAAAGAATTTTTCCGCAGATATTTACTTTTACAAACTCTTGATTTTCATCAACTGGAATACATCCATGGAAAAGAAGATTTGAATTATATTTTAAAAACATACTTCCTTTTGAAAAAAGAAATTTAACATGTTTCTGAAGTTTTTCACTGTGAACAAAACTTTTCTTAAGTTTGTGTATAATTTCTCTTTCTTCAGGAGTAAGTTCTAACGGATTTTTCGGATCGATTGTCGGGAATTTTGTATCTGTAAGAGGATAATCAACCCCATCTATGTGAACAGTTCCTTTTTCAAAATCAATTTTATCCAATAAAATTCTATGTTCCATTTTAAACATAGGATTTTTCTTTATTATTTCAGCCTCTATTTTAAATTGAATTATAGTTATAGCCTTATGAATTTTACTCATAAGAGAATCATTCTTTTTGTTACGGCTGTCTTTTGGAATAAACTGAGTGCAGTCATCATCAACATAAGTATCCATAGCAAAAGTTGCAAGAGGAAGAAGATTTATTCCGTAAACATCTTCTAATATATCTGTATTTGAATATCTGCTGCATATTCTTATTACATTTGCAATAGCTGCCTTATGTCCCGCTGCTGCATTCATCCATAAAATATCATGGTTTCCCCATTGAATATCAACATTATGATAATTCATAAGTCTGTCCATAATTTTGTGAGGTGCAGGCCCTCTGTCATAAATATCCCCCACAATATGAAGAACATCAATAGTAAGTCTTTGAATAAGTTCAGAAATTGCAATTATAAATTCTTTGGCTCTGTCAAGCTCTATAATTGTATTTATAATATTTCTTACATATTCTTTTTTGTTATATGAAAATTCTTTTTCATGAAGAAGCTCCTGAATAATATATGAAAAATCTTCTGGAAGAGCTTTTCTTATTTTTGAAGCTGTATATTTTGAACTTACAACCTTACACACCTGAACAAGACGAAGAATTGTAACTCTGTACCAGCTGTCCATGTCTGTTCCCATTTCCTGAATAAAATTTATTTTTTCTTCAGGGTAATATATAACTGTTGCAAGCTGTTTTTTAAATTTTTCTTCAAGGGTATCCCCAAAAATATCATCTATTTTATCTTTTATAACTCCAGAACCATTTCTAAGTACATGGTTAAAAGCCTGATATTCCCCGTGAATATCTGTTAAAAAATGTTCTGTCCCTTTAGGCAGATTTAATATGGCTTTTAAGTTTATTATTTCAGTTGTTGTGCTTCCTATTGTTGGAAATGATTCTGATAAAAGTTTTAAAAACTTTAATTTGTCATCCATGCTTTTCCTCCATTACTTTTCATACTTTTTTAGTATTATTAAATTATATCATATAAGTCAGAAAAGACATAACTCTTTTTAAAATAATAAAATAGAAATTTTAATTCATTAAAAGTGAAAGATAATTAATTTTTAATGCAGTTTTTTTCAAAATATTGAAATTATTTTTTATTTTTTTACAAACTAAAACGGCATGGAAATCCATGCCGTTTATATCTGCTTTCACAGTTTATTTTCTATTTTGCATATTCAGTAGCTCTTGTTTCCCTTAAAATTGTAACTTTTATTTGTCCAGGATACTGCATTGTTTCTTCAATTTTCTTAGCTACTTCTCTTGCCATTACAGCTGCTTCATCATCACTTACAACATCAGGATTTATTATAATTCTGATTTCTCTTCCTGCTTGAATTGCATAAGATGATTCAACACCTTTAAATGATTTTGCAATCTCTTCAAGAGATGCAAGTCTCTTTAAGTATGATGAAAGTGTTTCCATTCTTGCTCCAGGTCTTGATGCAGAAACAGCATCTGCAGCTTGTACAAGAATTGATTCAACAGTAGAATATTCCACTTCATTATGGTGAGCCATAACAGCATTTATAACATCTTCATGTTCTCCGAATTTCTTTAAGAATTCTCCACCAATAAGAGCATGTGAAGATTCAATTTCATGGTCTAAGACTTTACCAATATCGTGTAAAAGTCCTCCTCTTTTTGCAAGCTCTGCATCTGCTCCAAGTTCTGCAGCAAGATTAGCAGCAAGTCTTGCAACTTCTATTGAGTGAACTAAAACGTTTTGACCATAACTTGTTCTGTATTTAAGTCTTCCAAGTGTTTTTACTATTTCAGGATGCATTCCTTGAATTCCAACTTCTATTAAAGCCTGTTCTCCAGCTTCAAGTATATCTTTTTCTATTTCTTTTCTTGATTTGTTTACAAGTTCTTCTATTTTTCCTGGATGAATTCTTCCATCAGAAATTAATTTTTCAATGGCTCTTCTTGCCACTTCTCTTTTTACTCCGTCATAGCTTGATAAAACTACTGCTTCTGGAGTGTCGTCAATTATAATATCAACACCAGTAAGAGATTCTATTGTTCTTATGTTTCTTCCTTCTCTACCGATTATTCTTCCTTTCATTTCATCATTAGGAAGATTTACAACTGAAACTGTTGAATCAACTACATATTCTGATGCAGCTTTTCCAATTACAGTTGAAAGTATTCTTTTTGAAATATCTTCTTTTGTTTCTTTTAATTTTGCTTCAAATTCTCTTATTGCAACAGCTGTTTCATGTGTTAAGCTGTCTCTTAATTTTGAAATAAGCATTTCTTTTGCTTCTGATTTTGAAAGTTCTGATATTCTTTCAAGTTCAACTTCCTGTTTTTCTATAAGAGCTTGAACTTCTTCATTTTTCTTTTCAAGTTCTCCTCTTGTTTTTTCAAGTTCAATAGATTTAGCTTCTATTTTTTCAAGTTTGTTATCAACACTTTCTTCTTTTCTTGTAAGTCTAAGTTCTTTTTGAAGAACTTCATTTTTAGCTATTTTTATTTCTTTTTCTGCTTCTTCTTTCATTTGATATACAGTTTCTTTTGCCTTAAGCTCTATATCTTTTTTTAGTATTAATGCTTCAGATTCAGCATTTTTTATAATTTCTTTTGCTTTTATTTTAGCCTTAAGTTTTTCATCTTCTGTATCTCTTAATTCTTGTATTTTTTTATCTATAACAGATTTCTTGTACAGCATAGCAAATACTATACAGAATCCGATTACTGCAAATCCTATTCCTAATATATAACTCATAATTTTCCATCCTTATTTTATTTTTTATTGTAGCTTTCAACAGCTTCTTCTTCACTCTCATATATTTCAAATATTTCATCAAGACCTATCATTTCAAAAATTCCTTTAATGTGGTCGTTTAATTTAACAAGTTTTATATCTCCGTCCATGTCTTTTACAAGTTTTAATTTTCCTCTTAAAATTCCCATAGCAAGACTGTTAATATGAACAAGATTTTCAAAATCTATAATAAAATATTTTGTTCCATTTTCCATTTCTTTTGTGATTTTATCTTTTAGTCTTGGAGCAACTAAAGCATCTAATTCTCCTTCAACTTTCATTATCACTATTTCACCATTTCTTGTTTCTATTATATCAAAATTTGTATCCATAACCTTTTAACAAACCTCCTTAATTTTTTTCTCCACTTTAAATTTTGTCCCGTTTACTTTTTTTTCAATTTTAAAGCTGTCTGACATACTTCGTGCAATACGAAGCCCCATTCCTCCCTCTTCTTTACTCATTTTACTTTCATCAAATCCAACACCGTTATCTTCAACCACAAGTTTTATAATGCTTCCATCTTTTTCTATAGTGATTATAAGTTCACCTGGTTGATATTGATAACCATGCTCCACAACATTAGTTGCCAACTCATCTGTAATGGTTAAAATTTCCATTATATTACGTTCTTCGACCTTATGAAGAGTCAAATAAGTTCTGATTAATGTCCTGATAACAGAAAGATTTTCCAAAGCTGAAGAAAGGAGAATTTTTATTTCATTCCTATTCAAAATATCACCTTCCATCTTTAATTTCTATTATACTCCATTTTTTATTACTCAACTTATAATAAAACTGAAAATATTCAACCTGATCTCTGAAAATAACAGCTGCTGTATTTGAAGCAGTATTCTTATAAAGTTTTGGCTTTGAAATCATTATTTCAAATTCTGAAAAATCAATTTTCTTTATTTCTGAAATAATTTTTCTGTTTACAAAACTATCATTAAAATACATTTCCAAATTTGCAAAATTATTGCTTTTTAAATCAAATTTCAACTTTTCAATCATATTTTCCAAATCTGATTTTTCTTTTATTCTCTCCTGCAATAAAATTTTATATTTCTCTGTAACTTTCATTTCCACAGGATTTGAATTACTTTCAAGAAGCGAATTCAATTTATCTAATTCCCAGTTATTTAAAAGTATTTCATATTTTTTCTCTGCATTTTTTTCATTGCTTTTTAAATTTGAGCATGAAACAAATAACAGTAAAGTCAGCAGAATTATTATTTTATTTTTCATAAATTCTCCTACAAACCTTTGATTTATGATACCATAAGAATTATTTTTTATCAAGTTAATTCTTGGTGAACCATAGCTTTATACTGCTCTATTATCGCTTTTAATATTTCATTTTCTGATTGCTTTTCCAAATCAAACCATAAATATCCGCTGTCATTATTAAACCAAGTCATCTGTCTTTTTGCATAGTGTCTTGAATCACGTTTTATAAAATCTACAGCAGCTTCTAAAGAAATTCTTCCTTCAAGATAATCTATAATTTGTGTGTAGCCGATTATATTTATTTTTCTTAAAATTTCCCCGCCATATTTTTTATAAAGAGCTGTAACTTCGTCAAGAAGCCCCTCGTTCATCATTATATCAACTCTTTTATCTATTCTTTCATAAAGAATTTCTCTATCTCTTGTAAGACAGACTTTTAAAAAATCATAATTATTATTCTTAACATTTTCTTTTGAAAGAACAGAAAACTTTTTCCCTGTTATAAGGCAGACCTCAACAGCTCTTTCCACTCTCTTTTTATTATTTTTATGAATTTTTTCTGCTGCTTCTGGGTCTAACTCTAAAAGTTTTTCATAAAGCTCATCTACAGAAAGAGCCATAAGCTCATCACGAAGTTTTGGATCACTTTCTGGAAGAGAGGAAAGCCCATTCACAACAGAATTTATATAAAGTCCTGTTCCTCCTGTAAGAATAACTGCTCTTCCCTCTTTTTCTTTCTGAGCTAAAATTTTATCGACAGCTCTCTGGTATTCTCCCACACTGTATTTTTCTATTGGCTCTAAAACATCAAGCATATAATGTTTTATACCATTCATTTCACTTTCTTTTATCTTTGCTGTTCCTATATTCATCTCTTTATATACTTGAGCAGAATCACAGGAAATTATATCAGCATCTAAAATCTTTGCAAGCTTAAGAGACAAGTCAGTTTTTCCTACACCAGTAGGACCTGCAAGAACTATTCCTTTCATAAAACTCACCTGCTATTCCACAAAGTCAAATTCAACATCAACTATTCTTATTGTATCTCCGTCTTCTACACCTGCATTTCTTAATGCCTGTTCCATTCCAAGATTTTTCAACATATGAACAAATGTGATTACAGATTCTTCATCATAAGTGATTACATATTTTGAAAGAATTCCGTCAATCATAGCTCCCTCAACATTATACACTCCGTCCTCATCTTGAGTAATAACAAAATCAGGTTTGTCGCTCTTTTGAGATTTTATAACATCAAGAACATCTTCCTCTTCCTCAAGAGGCTGTCTTTCAATACTTTCAAGAATCTGCCATGTATCATTTATAACTTCTTTTATTCCATCTTGAAGAATTACAGAAATAGGATATACTTTTGCTCCTCTTTCCTCTACATATTTTTTAAATTCTTCATATTTGTCCATTTCCCATAATAAATCCATTTTGTTTGCAAGAACAAGCTGTTTTTTGTCAGCAAGTTTTGAGCTGAATTTTCTAAGTTCCTCATTGATTTTATTGTAATCATCAATAGGATCTCTTCCTTCCATTCCAGAAACGTCAACAATATGATAAATCATTTTACATCTTTCAATATGTCTTAAGAATTTATCTCCAAGACCTACACCTTCACTTGCTCCTTCAATAAGACCTGGAATATCAGCAATAACAAATGATTTTCCTTCCCCGACTCTTATTACTCCAAGTTTTGGCTCAAGAGTTGTAAAGTGATATGCTCCAACTTTTGATTTTGCAGCTGAAACTATATTTATAAAACTTGATTTTCCAACTGACGGGTATCCAACAAGAGCAACATCAGCAAGAAGTTTTAATTCTAGTTTTACTCTTACTTCTGCTCCCTCTCTTCCTTTTCCTGCCATCTTAGGAGCTTTTCTCACAGAGTTTTTAAAACGTTCGTTTCCAGCTCCACCTTTTCCTCCTCTTAAAAAGACTCTTTCCATATTTGGAACGTTAATATCAAGAAGAAGTTTTCCTGTTTCTGCATCTCTTACTTGAGTTCCAACAGGAACTTTTATTACAAGATTTTCTCCATTTTTTCCAAAACATCTTTTTTTAGCTCCATTTTCTCCATTTTGAGCTGCAAATTTCTTTTTAAATTTGAAATCAACAAGAGTATTTATATTTGGGTCTCCCACAAATATAACATCTCCTCCATTTCCTCCGTCTCCTCCGTCAGGACCTCCGAACTGAATATATTTTTCTCTTCTGAATGTGGCTGCTCCATCGCCGCCGTTCCCAGCTTTTACAGTGATTACTACCTCATCTATAAACATTATACACTCCTTATTTTTCTAATTTTTTTATATTTATATATGAATTGGCAAAATTGCCTCATAATATTATATCATTTTTTATTATTTATAGATATTATTTTTTAAAGAATTAAAAAAGGGCAGCTTTTACACTGCCCATAAAATTTTTTTATTTTTCTAAAGTTGGTTCAATATGTCCATAGTTTCCGTTTCTTTTTTTGTAAACTACGTTCATTTCTTCTGTGTCGCAGTTAAAGAATACATAGAAGTCTTTTCCCATTGCTTCCATTTGAAGAATAGCTTCTTCAAGGTTCATTGGTTTAGCTTCAAGGGCAACCTGTACAACTTTTTTAGTTGCTTCTGCAGATACTGTGTTTGTAGCAGGGTCAAATTTAAAAGTTCTATGAGATACAACATCTTTGTTGTCTCTTAATTTTTCTTTATATTTTTTAATTTGTCCTTCAAGAACACTTGAAACTTTATCAAGTGCTACATACAAATCACTTTCAGTAGAAACTGCTTTTAATATATTTCCATTAGCATTTGCTATTACTTCCGCTGTATGAGATGGTCCTTTCTTTAATTTAACTGCTGATAAAGTTACTGTTATGTCTCCAAGATTGTCGAAATATTTTTCTAATTTCTCCATTCTTTTAACAGCATAATCATTTATTGGATCTGTTATTACTAAGTGTCTTCCTAATACTGTAATTTTCATAAAACATCACTCCTTGCTTACTGTCAGTTAAACCTGAAAGTATTTCTTGTGTTACTTATATATTCGCCGCCTGTTTAAAATTTCCTTTTTTTTATTTAATTTTTTTTAAATATTTTCTTCTAAGGAAAGCTTTCCGCCTCTTAAATAATATTTTTTATCAGTGATATTTGAAAGTTCTCTTGAGTGGGTAACAACTATTATAGTTTGTTTCTTTTCGATATTTATTCTTTTAAAAAGTTTGTGAATATTATTGCTTGTTTCTTCATCAAGATTTCCTGTAGGTTCATCAGCAAGAAGAATTTCAGGATCATTTATTAAAGCTCTTGATATTGCAGCTCTTTGTTTTTCTCCTCCTGAAAGTTCACTTGGTTTGTGATGAAGTCTTTCACCTAATCCAACTTCCTCTAATAATTTTTTTGCTTTTTCTTCAGTTTTTCTTTTATCTTCACCTTTTAAAAGGGCTGGAAGCATTACATTTTCAAGAGCAGTAAATTCTGGCAGAAGATAATGAAACTGAAAAACAAATCCAATCTTTTTATTTTTTATCTCATCAATATCTTTTTCATTTCCTCTGTCAATTTTCTTTTCTTCAATAAAAATTTCCCCATCATCTATTGAATCTAACATACCGATAACATTTAAAAGAGTAGATTTTCCAGAACCCGATTTTCCTAAAATTGAAATAAATTCACCTTCGCAAACTTTCAAATCCAAATCTTTTAAAATATGAATATTTTCTGTCTTACCTTTATAAATTTTATTTATTTTTCTAAGTTCCAAAGCTGTTTTATTCATGTCTTAAAGCCTCCATAGTTTCCATTTTTCCTGCTCTGTATGCTGGAAATACACTTGACAGGAAAATTATTATTATATTTACAAATATTATTGTAATTATTTCTTTCAAAGAAAGTTCCACAGGAATTTTTGTAAGATAATATATATTTGTTATTCCTGAAATAGAAAAATTTTCTACATACCATAAAATAAAAAGAGAAAGAACTGTTCCTATAATTATTCCAATTCCCCCTAATGCCATTCCCTCAAAAAGAAAAATCCTCATTATTGTTTTTTTAGGAAATCCCATAGCTCTCATAATTCCAATATCTTTTATTTTTTCTCTCACAAGCATATTCATAATAACCCACACAACAAATCCTGCTATTACAACAATAAGAGAAAATACAACTATCATTACTGTTTTTTCAAGAGCAAGTGCTGATAAAAGATTTCTGTTCTGGTCTCCCCATGTTCTGCTTAAAAAACCATATTTATTAAATATTTTGTCTGCAACTTCTTCTGCTTTATATGGATTAAAAAGTGTAACTTCAAGGCTTGTTACATCATTTTCATCAAGATACAACAGATATTGAGCTGTTGCAAGAGGAATTATAACCATATTCACATCATAATCATAATATCCGCTTTCAAAAACTCCACCGATAACAAGTGGAAGTTCTTGATTTTCTGGTGAAACAAGAGTTATCTTATCCCCTATTTCCGCCCCAAGCTGATTAAAAAGCTCTTTACCTATAAGGATTGTATTTTTCTTTTTAGAATTCATTTCACCATAAACAATTTTATTTTTCAGCTCCAAACCTTTTTCAGCTTTTTCAAAATCAAGCCCGTCAACTTTTACTCCTGATACATGAGTGCCGTAAATCCCTGTATATTTTATTATTCCCTGAGTTGAAACTTTTGGAATTACACCTTTCACTCCATCTATCTTTTCAAGTTTTTCAGCAAGATTTTTATAATTGTCTTCTCTTTCAATATCCGGCACTGAAACATGACTTCCCATTGAAAGAATACTGCTTATCATATTTTTATCAAGCCCGTTTGCAATCCCTATGGACACCATTAAAACTGTTATACCTATTGTTATTCCAAGTATTCCTATAAGACTTTGTTTTTTCTTTTCAAATATATGTTTTTTTGCTATAAAAAATTCAAGCATATCTGCTCCTTTGTTTAATTTTATTTTTATACAACCATTATAGCATAAAATATAATGTAAAAACAAAAACAGAATTTTCCTTTTTTAGATGTGAAAAATAAAAAAAGCTGGTGCAAAAACCTGCATCAGCCCTTTTCATATTTAATAATTATTTTCCTTGTTCCTTTAAGCTTTCTTGATATGCTTCAACAGCATCCCAACCATTTATTCTTAAGAATAAAGCTCCTGTTTTTGGGTCAATAAGAAGTCCGTGAACAGCAACATCTTTTGGCATAAGAGGATGATTTCTTACTTTTTCAACACTTTCAATTAAAGAAATTTCTACTGAATCAAATCCATAAAGCCATTTATTAACTTTTATTCCAGCATTGCTTAAAGTATCAATAGTTTCTTTTGAAATTCCTCTGTCAATCATCTTTTGAATAGTTTTGCTTGGGTCTATTCCACTCATTCCGCAGTGGAAATGTCCGACAATGTAAACTTCTTTTACATCAAACTCATAAACACAGACAATTATACTTCTCATAGCACTTCCAAATGGGTGAACTATAACTCCTCCTGCATTTTTTATGAATTTTGCATCTCCATTTCTCACATTCATAGCTTTTGGTAGAAGTTCTGTAAGTCTTGTATCCATACATGAGACAACAACCATTTTTTTATCTGGATATTTTGTCGTTCCAAAAGCTTCATACTCTTTATCTTCAACAAATTTTTTATTGAATGATAATATTTCTTCTAAATTTTTATTTTTTTCAACCAAACCAAACACCTGCCTTTAAACTTTTTATCATGATTTTGTTATAAAAATTTATTCTTTGTTCTTTTAGAGAATTATTCTTCCCTTTCTGGTATTAATTTTACTTGAACACAGTTAGTTTTGTCAATAATCTTTTTGAATGTCGGCTTTAATTTTTCCTCTGTCATATTTTCTTCAAAAACTTTTGGAGAATAAGGCTCGTACATATCTCCTTTCTGAAGTTTCTTTCCAAGATAATTAAACCAGTAGCCATTCTGTTTCTGGCTGTCCTCATATACAATTTTATAATTTTTAACAACACTTTCAAGAGAAGATTTTTTTATTTCTTCCTCTGCAAGTTTTTCAGTTTCTCTTTTAACAGCCTCTGTTATCTCATCTGCTCTTTTCGGATCAGTAGAAAATCTTATCATAAGGTAGCCGTTTTCATTTTCACTCATAAATATTTTTGGAGAGATTCCATAAACTCCTCCAAGTTTTTCTCTCACTTCATCAATAAGATTTATTCTTAAAACATCTTCAAAAGTTTTTGCCTTATACATATTTTCTTGAGAATATTCTATTTTTACAGGATAATAAAGTGTAACTTTTACTTTTTTATCCACACCTTTTATAACTTCCTCTTTAATTTCTCCCAAAGGATATTTTATATCAAGATATTCTGCTTTAGTCTCTTGTATTTTTTCTCCTGCTGGAAGAGAGGCAAAATATTTCTCAAGAATTTCTTTAGCTTTTTCTTCATTTACAGACCCTAAGATTATTCCTTTAAAGCCTGTGAAATCAGAAAATTTATTTTTATATTCCTCTTTTAAGTTTTCTATTGTTACAAGATTAAGTTCATCATAAGAAATCATTCTCTTTCTTATATTGTTTTTAAAAAAGATTTCACTTATTTTATCTGAATAAATTTCATTAGGAGAATTTTTTCTGTTTTCAACCATCTCTTTTACATTTGCCATAATGTATTTATAGGCATCTTGAGAAAATTTTGGTTCTTCTGTCATATAATAAAAACTGTCAAGAGCCGTTTCTAAATCTTTTCCATTAGATACAATAATAAATCCATGCTCAAAATTATTTATATATGAACCTATAGAAAACTCTTTCCCTTTCATAAATCTTTCCACATCTTTATATTCTATATTTCCAACTCCTGAATTATCTGCAATTTCAGAAACAAACTGTGAGTTAATATACATAAGGTCGCTGTCTTTTAAACTTCCTCCAGCTTTAAAAAGTTTTATATAAATTTTATCCTTTTCAAAATCCGTCTTTTTATAAAGAAATTCTATTCCATTTGAAAGTTTTATTTTTTTATAATTTTCAAATTCATTTATCTCTTTTATGCTTCCTTTTATTATATGTGGTTTTTTTAGTACAAGATTAAAGTTTTGATTCTCTCTTACAAGAGCAGGTTTTTCCTTTGCTTTTATTATGATATTTTTAAGTTCTTTTTCACTTGGAACTTTAATATTTTTATCTTCTGGAGCAAAGAGAATAACCGAATGTTTATCTTTATAGAATTTTTCAGCCCTTGCTTTTATTGTTTCAGGAGTAATACCTTTAGAAAATTCATTATAATATTCTAAAATCTTATCTGCATCTGCAAAAACTTTATTATTTAAAAATACCTCTCTTACACTTGAAATAATACTTTCATTTTCAAGGCTGTCTCTGTTTCTCAAAGCATTTTCAAATATACTTTTTAAATTTTCTTTTTCAACAGCAAGTTCCTCTTGTGAAACTCCGTTTACAGAAAAATCTTTTAAAATATCTACAGAAGTTTCAATTCCCTTTTGAATTTCATTTTTGTTAATAACTGCATAAAAAGTGTTTAATCTATCTTTTGAAAGCTCCATATTATAATATCCGCCCTCAAATATATAGTTATCTCCTTTTTTTATTTCATCATTTATTCTATTTGAAAGAAGAAGTTTAAATAAAATATTTTCAAAAAAATCTTTTGTATCCTCTTCATTATTTGAAAAAGAATAATCCTCTCTTCCTGTAATTTCAAGAAGAACATATGTAAGTTCTTTATCTTTAAACACAACATATTTATCATCAAGTTCTTTTAATCTGTATTCCTCTCTTGGAACAAATTTTCTTGTTTCATTATAATCAAAATATTTTTTTATAATATTTTCTGCATAATCTGTGTCAATGTCTCCAACCATTACGACAGCCATATTTTCAGGGTGATACCATCTGTCGTAATATCTTTTTATAACCTCTCTTTTTGTTCCCTCAATAATTTTCATATCCCCTATTGGAAATCTTTTTCCATATCTTGAACCGTCAAAAAGTTCTTTCTGGAAAACTTTTAAAATTCTTTCTGAAAGTCCCTGTCCAAGTCTCCACTCTTCTTTTACAATATTTTTTTCTCCGTCAATATCTTCCTGCCTGAAAGTCGGCTTTAAAGTCATCTCTTTTAAAACTTCTATCCCTTTTTCAAATATCTCTTTATTATCTGTAGGAATTTGAATTTTATAAACTGTTTCGTCAAATCCTGTGTGGGCATTAAGGTCTCCCCCAAAGTTAAGTCCGATTGACTGGTAATATTTTACAACTTCATTTTTGCTGTATTTTTCTGTACCGTTAAAACATAAATGTTCTATAAGGTGAGCCATTCCAAGCTGGTCATCATCTTCCTGAAGAGAACCTGCTTTTACCAAAACATTTACAGATACCCTGTTTTCAGGCATTTTATTTTTATAAATATAATATGTCATGCCGTTTGAAAGTTTTTCTATTACAAGTTCTTTTGGATTTTCAACTTTTATTTCTCCAAAACTTAAAATAAATATTATCATAAACAGAAAAGCAGATATTTTTTTTCTCATATATTCCTCCGTAAAATTTTTATGTTCAAGCAGTATATAAAAATTATAACTTTCACTTTCATAAAAGTCAAAAATATTTATCCTTTCAACTTTTATTGTGCTATACTATATATCTAAGACATACAAAAAAATTTTTAATATAACATTTAGGAGGAAAGATTTTGAAATTTTTTAGAAAAAAACTTTTTACCACTTTGATTTCTGCTTTTAGTATTTCCCTTGCTTTTTCATCTTGTGGAAGCAGTAAAGGAGAAACTATTCCTACAGAAAAAGTTGAGACTGTAATTGAGGCAGAAAAAATTCCCCCAAAAGAATTTTTATATTCTGTAAAACTTAAAACCTCTGTTTATGACTCACCAGAAACAAAAAAAGTTGTAGATACAATAGGACAGAATACAAGAGTTCTTGTTGCAGAGAGAAAAGATATTGAAATTATAAAGGAAGTTAAAGGAGAGGGGAAAAAAGAAAATTCTCAAAAGCCCGTTCCTGTAAAACCTAAAAAAGAGGAAAAGCCTTTTATAAATGATGATGAAAAAGTAAAAATTACTTTTACAGAACCTCAAAAAGAAAATATCAAGGAAGAAGCTGAAAAAGTTACAGAAAATATTCCAGAAGTACCAAAAGAATATGAACATTGGGTACATGTTAAATACAGAAGAAATTTAAAAGAGAGAGAAGGTTGGATTTTAGAAAATAATCTTCATTCTGATGTTTTTAAAAATCTTCCAAAATCTTGGAAAGGAATGGAGCTTAATAATTTCCCGGAAAAAGTCGAATTTCCAGATAATCCAAGGGTTGATGTAAAAGGAGTTTACCTTACAGTTTATTCAGCCTCTTCAGAAAAAAAAATCGAATCTCTTATAGAGCTTGCAAAAGAAACAAAAATAAATGCTTTTGTTATTGATGTAAAAGATGACGGCGGACAGCTTTTATGGAAAATGGACGACAGTATTTTAAAATATAATCAAAAAGCATTTTCAAAAGTTTATATAAAAGATATAAATACTTTTATGAAAAAAATGAAAGATAATAATATTTATACAATAGCAAGAATCGTTTCATTTAAAGACCCTGTTTATGCAAAGCAGAATCCTGATAAAGCAATCATTGAAAAGAAAACAGGAAAACCTTTTACAAATAAAGACGGAGTTATCTGGGTGTCTCCACATGACAAAAATCTTTGGGAATATAATATAGCTGTTGCAAAAGAGGCTGCAAAGGCAGGATTTAATGAAATTCAATTTGACTATGTGAGATTCCCTGCTTCAAACGGCGGAAAATTAGATGCTTTTCTTGATTACAGAAATCCTGAAAATGACTCAAAACCTGTAACAATTCAAAAATATTTAAAATATGCCTGGGAAGAGCTTACTCCTCTTCATGTTTATATAAATGCAGATATTTACGGACAGATTGGAACATTTAGAGATGACATGGGACTTGGACAATATTGGGAAGCTATAAGCGGATATGTTCACTATATTTCTCCAATGATGTATCCAAGCCATTATATAAACGGAGCATACGGAATTCCTGTTCCAGATGCTGAACCTTATAAAACAATTTATTACTGCACTCTTGATTCAATAAACAGAAATGAAAACATTGACAATCCTGCAATAATAAGACCATGGATACAGGATTTCACTGCAAGATGGGTAAAAGGTCATATAACTTATGATGTAAAAGCTATTAATGCTCAGATACAAGCTTTAGAAGATTTAGGAGTTCACGAATATCTTTTATGGAGTCCAAGCAATAGATATCATATGGAAAAAATTACAAAGTAGGCAAAAAACGAACAGAATAAAAAAAAGAGAGTATCACTCTCTTTTTTTATTTTAATCTTGTGTTTTTTGTGATATAATTATCTCTGACTTATAGAACGGAGTTGATTTTTTGAACGGAATTATTAATGTTAATAAGCCAAAAGGCATTACATCTTTTGATGTAATAAGAAAATTAAGAAAAATTTTATCTCTGAGAAAGATAGGACATACAGGAACACTTGACCCCCTTGCTGAAGGAGTTTTACTTGTTTGTGTAGGGAAAGCCACAAAACTTGCTCAGGATATTGAAGCTCATTCAAAAGAATATGTTGCAGAATTTGAGCTTGGATATAAAACAGATACCTATGATATAGAAGGAACTGTGATAGATAAAGTAGAAAATTTTTCTGTAACTAAAGAAAAACTTTTAGAAGTTATAAATACATTTTTAGGAAATATAAAGCAGATTCCTCCTATGTATTCTGCTATAAAAGTAAACGGGCAGAAGCTTTACGACCTTGCAAGAAAGGGAGAAACTATTGAGAGGGAAGCCAGAGATATTTTTATAGAAAGTATTGAGCTTTTAGAATTTGACGGGAAAAAAGCAAAGATAAAATGCAGTGTTTCAAAAGGAACTTATATCCGTTCTCTTATATATGATATAGGTGAAAAACTTGGAACTTTTGCAGTTATGACTTCTCTTTTAAGAACAAAAGTAGGAGAAGAAACACTTGATAAAAGTTTTACTCTTGCTGAAATTGAAAGCTTAAAAAATGAGGGAAAAGAAAATTTTATTACCTCTGTTGAAGATTATTTTACTTATCCAAAAATATATATAGAGGGTGAAAAAAATCATACACTTTTCTTAAATGGAAATACTCTTGTTTTTAACGGAGAAGACGGAATAAAAAGAGTGTATGAAAATGATAATTTTTTAGGGCTTGCCTCTTTAAAATACAACCGTTTAAAAGGATATAAATATTATTAATTATTATATATTAAGGAAGGACTATTTATGAAAATTAAAAACATAGCAATTATTGCCCATGTTGACCACGGTAAAACAACTCTTGTTGACTGTCTTTTAAGACAAGCTGGTGTATTCGGGGCACATGAATTGGAAAAAGTCAGTGACAGAGTAATGGACTCTAATGACATTGAACGTGAAAGAGGAATTACTATTTTCTCTAAAAATGCTTCTGTTAAATACAAAGATTATAAAATTAACATTGTTGACACTCCGGGGCATGCTGACTTCGGTGGAGAAGTACAAAGAATAATGAAAATGGTTGACTCTGTTATTCTTCTTGTAGATGCTTTTGAAGGACCAATGCCTCAAACAAAATACGTTCTTAAAAAAGCTCTTGAACAAGGACACAGACCAATCGTTGTAGTAAATAAAGTTGACAGACCAAATGCAAGACCTGAAGAAGTATTATACATGGTTTATGATCTGTTCTTAGAACTTAATGCTAATGAACATCAATTAGAATTCCCTGTTTTATATGCTTCTGGAAAAGGTGGATTTGCTAAAAAAGAACTTGATGACCCTAGTGAAAATATGGTTCCTCTTTTTGAAACTATATTAAGCGAAGTTGACGATCCTGAAGGAGATGAAAACAAACCTCTTCAATTCCTTATCACAAATATTGAATACGATAACTACGTTGGACAGCTTGCAGTTGGTAAAATTCACAACGGAAAAATAAGAAAGAACCAAGAAGTTATGCTTATAAAAAGAGACGGAAAAATGGTTAAAGGAAAAGTTTCTCTTCTTTATGGTTACGAAGGACTTAACAGAGTTGAAATTCCTGAAGCAACAACTGGAGAAATAATTTCAATAGCTGGACTTTCTGGTCTTGATATTGGAGAAACAATAGCTGATATAAATAATCCTGAAGCTCTTCCATTAATAAGCATTGATGAGCCTACACTTGCTATGACATTCATGGTAAACAACTCTCCTTTTGCTGGAAAAGATGGAAAATATATCACATCAAGAAATATCTGGGACAGACTTCAAAAAGAATTACAGAAAAACGTAAGTATGAGAGTAGAAGCAACTGATTCTCCAGATGCCTTTACTGTTAAAGGAAGAGGGGAACTTCAATTATCTATACTTCTTGAAAATATGAGAAGAGAAGGTTATGAAGTACAGGTTTCAAAACCAAGAGTAATCTTTAAAGAAATAGATGGAAAAACTTATGAACCAGTTGAAATAGCTGTTGTTGACGTTGAAGAAACTTTTGCCGGAGTTGTTATTGAAAAACTTGGAGGAAGAAAAGGAGAACTTATCTCTATGACTCCAGGACAAGACGGATATACTCGTCTTGAATTCAAAATCCCGTCAAGAGGAATAATAGGATATAGAAACGAATTTTTAACAGATACAAAAGGATCTGGAATATTAAATCACTCTTTCTATGATTTTGAACCATTCAAAGGTCCAATCTCTGGAAGAAAAAAAGGTGTTCTTATCGCAACTGAAACAGGTGTATCTGTTGCTTATGCTTTAAATGCACTTCAAGACAGAGGAGAAATGTTCATTGATCCAGGAGTTAATGTTTACGAAGGAATGGTTGTTGGAGAACACAGCAAAGAAAACGACCTTGTTGTAAACGTATGTAAAACTAAAAAACTTACAAATACAAGAGCTGCTGGTTCTGATGATGCAGTAAAACTTGCTCCACCAAGAAAACTTACTCTTGAGCAGGCTCTTGATTATATCTCTGAAGATGAATTTGTTGAAGTCACTCCTAACTTTATCAGATTGAGAAAAAAATATCTTACTGACAATGAAAGAAGAAGACATTTTAACAAAAACTAATTTGGTTGATTTTTAATCATTTGCTGGTAAACTTTTGAAACCCGGGTTAATAAAGTGGCATAACAGGTTGACAAACGAAGAAAAATCAGCTATTCTATATTTGCTGTTTAAATTAATTTTATTTGTATAAATGTATAATTCAAAGTAATTTTAATATTTTAGGAAGGTGGAAAAAACATGGCATGTAGTAAAACTGTAGAAATTACAAATGAAACTGGTCTTCATACTAGACCTGGAAATGAGTTCGTTAGCTTAGCTAAAACTTTCTCTTCAGCAATTGAAGTTGAAAACGAAGAAGGGAAAAAAGTTAAAGGAACTTCTCTTTTAAAACTTTTATCTTTAGGAATTAAAAAAGGAGCAAAAGTTACTGTTCACGCTGATGGTGCTGATGAAGCTGAAGCATGTGAAAAATTAGCTGAACTTCTTGCTAACTTAAAAGACTAATTCTAAATACTAAGAGGGGAATACTCTATATTTTATTCCTCTCTTTTTTTTAAAAATTTATTTATTCTATTTTTTATAAAGGAAGGTATTTTAATGGGTAAAATAATAAAAGGGATTCCTGCATCTCCAGGAATTTCTATTGGAAAAGTTTATTTATATAAAGAAAATGAGCTTTTTATAGATACAAATGAGGCAAAAAACTTAGAAATAGAAAAAGATAAACTTCTTCACGGAAGAGACCTTACAAAAGAGCAGCTTCTTCGTATAAGAGAAAAAACAGCTAAAAGTTTAGGAGAGGACAAAGCAGCTATTTTTGATGGTCACATCACTCTTTTAGAAGACGAAGACCTTTTTGACGAAGTTGTTGAATTAATCGAAGATGAAAATATAACTGCTGAATATGCACTTGAACAGGGAATAAACGGATATTGTGAAATGCTTGCAAATCTTGAAGATGCTTACTTAAGAGAAAGAGCAGCAGACTTAAAAGACATTGGAAAAAGATGGCTTTATAATGTAACAGGAACTGAAATAGTTGATTTATCAAATCTTCCAAAAGATTCTGTTGTTATTACAAAAGATCTTACTCCATCAGATACTGCTCAGCTTGATCTTAACAATGTAATAGCTTTTGTTACTGAAATCGGTGGAAAAACAGCTCACTCTTCAATTATGGCAAGATCACTTGAACTTCCTGCTGTTGTAGGAACTGGAAGTGTGTGCAGTGAAGTTGCAACAGGAATGGATATAATAGTTGATGCAATAGAAGGTATTGCTATCATTAATCCTAGTGAAGAAGAATTTAAAACATATACAGCAAAAAGAGAAGAATATCTTGCTGAAAAAGAACTTTTAAAACAATTAAAAGATAAAGATGCCGTTTCAAAAGATGGAATAAAAGTTGGAGCATGGGCAAATATAGGTTCTCCAAAAGATGTTCCTGGACTTTTAAGAAACGGAGCACAAGGAATCGGACTTTACAGAACTGAATTCTTATTCATGAACAACGACAGATTCCCAAGTGAACAAGAACAATTTGAAGCATACAAAACTGTTGCTGAATCTCTTGAAGGAAAACCTGTAACTATAAGAACAATGGATATAGGCGGAGATAAATCTCTTCCATATATGGAGCTTCCAAAAGAAGAAAATCCATTCCTTGGTTGGAGAGCTTTAAGAGTTTGCCTTGACAGACCTGAAATATTAAAAACACAATTTAGAGCATTACTTAGAGCTTCTGCTTTCGGATATATAAAAATCATGCTTCCTATGATTATATCTCTTGATGAAGTTAGAAAATCAAGAGCATTGCTTAAAGAATGTATGGAAGAATTAAGAGCAGAAGGAGTAGCATTTGATGAAAATATTCAGCTTGGAATAATGGTTGAAACTCCTGCTGTATGCTTTAGAGCTGCATCATTTGCTAAAGAATGCGATTTCTTTTCAATAGGTACTAACGACTTAACACAATACACATTAGCTGTAGACAGAGGAAATGAGCATATTTCTCATTTGTATAATTCATACAATCCTGCTGTATTACAAGCAATTAAATGTGCAATAGACGGAGCTCATGCCGGTGGTATAACTATTTCCATGTGCGGAGAGTTTGCCGGAGATGAAAATGCTACTGCAATATTATTTGGAATGGGACTTGATGCTTTCTCAATGTCAGCAATATCAGTTCCAAGAATTAAGAAAAATATCATGTCACTTGATAAAAAAGAATGTGAAAAATTAGTAGAAAGGGTTCTTGAACAAACAACTGCTCAAGAAGTGTTAGAAGTAGTAGCAGAATTCAATAAAACAGTTTATGGAAAATAGTTTATAGTCCATAAGTACAAAATAGAAGAGGTGTGGAACTCCACCCTCTTTTATTTTGCAAAAAATTTTATTTTTTATTAAAACTTCAATTTTCATGGTTTTTATATTATACTATAAATGAGAAATAAACTATAAAAATAAATTTCTTTTTAATAGAGGTGAATAATGCATAAAAAAATAATGCTGCAGGGAACAGGTTCTTCTGTGGGAAAATCAATTCTTACTGCCGGGCTGTGCAGAATTTTTGCTCAGGACGGATATAAAGTTGCTCCTTTCAAATCTCAAAATATGGCTCTTAATTCTTTTGTAGATATAGATGGGAAGGAAATGAGCAGAGCTCAGGTTGTACAGGCAGAAGCCTGCAATGCTGTTCCACGTTGTTTTATGAATCCGATTCTTCTTAAACCAACTGGGGGAGAGGACTGCTCACAGGTTATAATTGAGGGAGTTCCTTTTAAAAATATGAATGCACAGGAATATTACAGCAATTCTGAAAAATTTAAAAAGATTGCTTTAAAAAATTATAACAAATTAAAAAAAGAATTTGAAATCTGTGTTCTTGAGGGAGCTGGAAGCCCTGCTGAAATAAACTTAAGAGATGTTGACCTTGTAAATATGGGTATGGCAGAACTTGTAAATGCTCCTGTTATTCTTATCGGAGATATTGAAAGAGGAGGAGTTTTTGCTTCTATCTATGGAACAATAATGCTTCTTGATGAGGCTGACAGAAATAGAATAAAAGGTTATATCATAAATAAATTTAGAGGCGACGAGTCTCTTCTTGAAAGCGGGATTGCTAAAATGGATGCAGCTCTAAAAAAACATGGAATTGATGTTCCGTGTCTTGGAGTTATTCCTTACACAAAAATAAATCTTGAAAAAGAAGACAGCTACACTTATGATTCTCTTTCATCTCATCAGCCTGAAAAAGATATTAATATAGCTGTTATAAAGTTTGATAAACTTTCAAACTCAACTGATTTTACTTCTCTTTTAATGTATGACGATGTAAATCTTCAATATATTGAAACTGCTGACCAGCTTAATGAAAATTTTGATATAATTATTCTTCCGGGAAGTAAAAATGCTATTTATGATTTCAGCCTTATAAAAGAAAGAAAAATAGCTCAAAAAATAAAAGAACTTGCTGAAATGGGAAAAATAATAATCGGAATACACAGCGGTTTCCAAATGCTTGGAAAAAGCATAAAAGATTTAGAGCAGGTGGAAAGCTCATATTTAAAAATTGAAGGGCTTGGACTTCTTGATATTACTACAAAAATGGAAAGTAAAAAATATACTCAGCAGGTTAATAAAGTTCTTCAGCACTGCACAGGAATTTTAGAAGGATTTAACGGAATGAAAATAAACGGCTATGAAATTCATCAGGGAGTTACAACAGGAGATGACAGTTTTTCTGTAGTAGAAGATGGAGGTTTCAGCCTTATCTGCCGTGATAATATCATCGGAACATATATTCATGGTATTTTTGATTCTCCTAAATTTACAAGAAAACTTTTAAATAAAATAAGAGCAAAAAAAGGTCTTTCTCCTATTTTTGATTTTATGAGCCTAGAAACACACAAAGAAAAAGAGTATAAAAGACTTGCAAAAGTTATGAGAACACATCTTGATATGGATAAGATATATTCTATTCTAAAATAACTATTCATTTTCTTTGAGCAGCCAAAAAACAAACTAAAAGAAAACTGCCCTGCTGATGAAAAATAATTTTTCAAGGCAGGGTTTATTTATTCAACTTTTTATAAGAAATTAATAAATATTTTTCTTATATATAAATATAGATAAGTAAAAGTCCGAGATAAAAATCTCGGACTTTTTTTGGAAATTTATTTGAAAATTTATGCACTTTTCTTGCTTATCTGTGTTTCTGTATTTAAAAATAATTTTTCTAAATACTTTAAAGTTCTATCTATATTATTACTTTTTAAAGATACTTTCTGGTCTCCATATGGAAATACTATACTAAAAATACCATTTTCTTCATGTATGTCGCATACTAAAACCATATTTCCTATAAACATGTTCCATTTTTTTTGTTTTATTAGTATTTTCATAATCTTACCTCCATAAAATATCTATTTAATATCACTGATAGGTTATCTTTTTTTATATATAACAATTATAATATTCTTATCTATATTTGTCAATAGAATTTTTATTTTTATTGCAATCTATCAAAATTTATAGTACAATTTAACTATGAACAGATGTAAGGAGGCAGAGTATGGACTTTATTACTTTTTTAAAATCGAGAAGAGAACAACTAGGGTACAGCCAAAATAAATTTGCTAAACTTGTTAATATAACTCAATCATATTTTAATTCTATTGAAAGAGGTGAGGTAAAAAATCCTCCAAGCCAAGATGTGCTTGAAAGAATTGCAGAGGGGTTAGAGCTTAATTCAGAAGAAAAGAAACAGATGTTTTATCTTGCAGCTATTGAAAGAACACCAAAAGTTATACTTGATACTTTAAATGAACTTGAAGAAGAAGTAAAATTAAAATCAAAAAATAAAATGCAGAGTTCTGAAAATTCTATCCCGCTTTTTGAAAGAATTTCTGCTGGACCAGGAGCTTTCAGTGATGAAGAAATAACAGATTATATTGTTCTTCCGGGAATAAAAAATAACAACAATATTTTTGCTGTAAATGTAGTGGGAGATTCTATGGAGCCGACTATAAAAGATGGTTCAATTATAATCTGCAAAAAAAATATTGAAATCAGAAATGGAGAAATCGGAGCATTTTTCATAGACGACCAAGCCTATGTAAAAAGACTTAAGATAACAAAAAATTATATCGCCCTTATAAGCGACAATCCAAACTATGCTCCTATCTATATAGGACCTGGAGAAAATTTCCATGCTGTTGGAAAGGTTATAAAAGTTTTAAGTGATATATAATAAATATAAAAATATAGAGAGATGCAGTTTCTAAATAAGGAACTGCATTTTATTTTATAAAAATTTAAAATAAAATGAGCTTACTTAAGATTCAAAATTTGAAATTCTTAAATAAGCTCAAAAAGAAATTTTTAAATTTCTTAAAGTTTATTATAATGTTAAAAGTATACAGTTAAGAAAGCAGATTTACTACAGAATTTTTGCCTTTTTATTAATTTTAAATACCATCTTCAAAATCATCAGATTCACAACTGCATATAGTATTTTCAAAAAGTGCAGTATTTGTTTTAGCATCTGCTAATATGTCTTCCGCTATTTCTTCTGCTGTTCCCTCTTCTCTCATTTCAAGAGCAGCAAACAGCATAGGCATATTACATCCGCCAAACACTCTGTTTTTTGGCATATCTTGAGAAATTAAAACTGCTGTAGAAAAAGGAGTTCCTCCAACTATATCAGCTAAGAATATTATTTCTTCACTCTCTGTTTCAGAAACAATTTTTCTTAATTTTTCTTCAAGTTCTGTATTTCCCATTCCATTATTAAAATTTACAAAATAAATATTTTCTTGAGGTCCAATAACATACTCCATAGTTTTTTCAAGAGCTGATGCAAATTCCCCATGTCCTGTTACTATAATCGGTGTCATTCTTTATCTCCTTTATTATAATATTCCAAATCCTCTTCCAGCTATTCCTATTACTAGAGTGAAAAGAATTAGTGTTATAGGTTTTTTACCTTTTTTAAGAAGATAGAACATGAATAATGTATAAAGTAATGGTAAAATATTAGGAACTATTTTATCAAAAACGTCTTGCTGAATATTAACCATAACATTATTTCCAAGATTTATAACAGTTGCTATTTTTAAGTTTACGAATGAAGCAATTAATCCTCCAATTACTGTAAGCCCTAAAATTAATGAACCGTTTGTAACATATTCAGTATCATCTTTTAATTTTGCTATTGCTTCTACTCCCATTTTGTAAGAATAGTGCATTAAGAAAAATCTTAAGAATATATGAATGATATTAAATAATATTAAGAATACAATTGGTCCTGCAATGTTTCCATCTTTAGCAAGTGAAACTCCGATACTTGCTGTTATAGGAAGAAGTGTAAACCAGAATAGAGCATCTCCTATTCCACCAAGAGGTCCCATTAGAGCAATTTTAATACCTCTTATTGAGTCTTGGCTTTCTTTATTTTCTTCCATTGCAAGAACAAGCCCTTGAACAAATGTTACTAAAAATGGGTGCACGTTGAAAAATTCAAGATGAAGTTTCATTGAATTTGATAAATCTTCTTTGTTTTTATGAATTTTCTTTAAACCAGGAAGGATTGAATATAGCCAACCACCAGCCTGCATTCTTTCATAGTTGAATGAAGCTTGTAAAAGAAGTGATCTCCATACCATTCCATTTAGATCTTTTTTAGTTATAACTTTTTCTTTACTGTTATCTCTATATTCCATCGCTATAATCCTCCTCTGCTGCTACCCCAACTGCAGGTTGTATGTTATCCATTTTTTTATTTACTTGGTAGTCATAAATAGCAATTATAAATCCTACTGCTGCTATTCCTATTACAGGTAAGTGTAAGTATGTTGCAAGGATAAATCCAAGTACGAAGAAAATAATGTAGTTTTTCTTGAACATAATATTTAAAAGCATTGCAAATCCTATTGCAGGCATTAATCCACCAGCTACACCAAATCCATCTATTAACCATTGAGGTAATAACTCAACTATATCTTGTGCTGCTTTTGCTCCAATTGATATAGGTAAGAAAGTTACTGTGAAGTAGAACACAAATAATAATACTAATCCAAGATAGTTAATTCTTTCAATTCCTTTTGTATTTGCTTCTTCTGCAAATTTATCTGCTTTGTGCATTACAGGTGAGAAGAAAGTAAATAATAAAGTTATACAAGCCTGTACAGCTACTGCAAATGGAATAGCTATACCAACTGCTGTTGCAGGTTCTTGTTTTGTAAGAATTGCAAATGCACTTCCGATAATTCCTCCAACAACAACGTTAGGCGGCTGTGCTCCTCCAACAGGAACTGCTCCCATCCATACAAGTTCAAGTGTTGCTCCGGCTATAAGCCCCATTCTAAGATCTCCCAAAATAAGCCCTACTATTGCTCCTGTTACGATAGGTCTGTGAATATGTGTTAACCCATCAAACAAGTCAATACCTGCTATTCCGGCAAATATTGCTATTAACAATGACTCCATTAACATAAAAGTTTCCCTCCTTGAAATTTTATAGATTTATACTTTTAATTAAATTAAATCCCATATATTTTCTTTAGATTCTGTAGGAACTCTTTGTATTTCAACCTCTACACCAAGTTCTCTTAATCTTTTGAATGCAGCTATATCTGATTCATCAACACAAACTGCTTTTGAAATTTGTTTTTTTCCTTCAGACATATGCATATTTCCAACATTTACTTTTTTAATAGGCACTCCACCTTCAACTAATCTAACTACATCTTGAGGTGTTTCTGCTATTATTGCAATATGTTGTCTGTCAGCTGCTTTGTGGATAATATCTATTGTTTTTTGAACTGAGAAATATCTTGTCTGCATTCCTTTTGGTGCTGCAAGGTTCATTAAATTTTGTCTTGTTGGGTTTACACTTACATCATCGTTTGGAACTAGTAAAAGGTTTGCTCCTGAATATTGAGCCCACGCTGTGGCAACTTGTCCATGTATTAATCTGTTATCAATTCTGGTTAAAACTATATTTGGCATAAAAATCCCTCCTTAAAAATATACGGTTGTACGTACCTTTACAGCAAGTATACATTTTTCTTTCAAAGTTGTCAATATTCAAACTTTTAGTTTTTTTATCAGATAACAAGACTTAAAATAAAACAATTTAAAATAATTGAATTTATAATTAACTTTTTCTTTAAGTTTTTTGACTTTTTTTTTCAAAATTTTTTCCATAAAATCTGATACCTCTTAAAACTTCGACTGCTCCTATTAAATATAAAATTTTTCTGTAATAAAAATAATATTACAAAAACTAAACCATACTTTATTATAGAAATTTTCATAATTAATATATGTAATTTAAATATTTTGCAATCTTTTATTTTATTAAAAAATCTATATATAAAGATAAAAATATAGTATTTTCTATATAGCTTATTAATGATTTATAAATATCAAGAAAAATAGAT